>Ga0209087_1001358_pt1 | contig 14400 bp, 10 predicted proteins | sample S_130805_EF_Meta_FD_187321 | JGI IMG/M metagenome (GOLD analysis project Ga0209087, IMG submission 187321) | Freshwater microbial communities from Lake Simoncouche, Canada to study carbon cycling - S_130805_EF_MetaG (SPAdes) (version 2) | ecosystem: Environmental > Aquatic > Freshwater > Lake ...
CGATCTCCGCTCCGAAGCGCCAGTCTCGATCGAGCATCAGCTGCTGCGTACCCAGCGGGGTGAACCCCTCACCGAGGCTCCCGATCTCGGTTGAGCCCCGCCGGCCACGACCCTCCGTTCTGGCTCGGGGTGGGCGCCGCCCCCATCCTTCTAAGGTCCGGGCGCTGGCTGATAGCGTCGGCCCAGCTGGAACGATGGGTGGATGGGGATCGCCGAGTGGCGCGCGCAGCTGCGCCGGGGTGAGGTGTCCGCCCGGGAACTCACCGAGACCCACCTGAAGCGGATCGCGGCGGTCGAGCCCACCGTCCATGCCTACCTGGAGGTCACGGCTGAACGGGCCCGTGCCGATGCCGATCGCATCGATGCCGCCCGGGCCGCCGGAGCGGAGCTCCCTCCCCTGGCCGGCATCCCCTTGGCCATCAAGGACAACCTCTGCACCCAGGGCATCCGCACCACCTGCTCCAGCCGCATGCTGGAGACCTTCGTGCCGCCCTACGAATCCACCGTGACCGGGCGCCTCTGGGAGTCCGGCGCCGTGTTGCTCGGCAAGACCAATCTCGATGAGTTCGCCATGGGCAGCTCCACCGAGACCTCCGCCTTCGGCCCGAGCCGCAACCCCTGGGATCCGGAGCGGGTGCCGGGCGGCAGCTCCGGTGGCAGTGCCGCCGCCGTGGCGGCGGGGGAATGCGTGGCGGCCCTCGGCTCCGACACCGGCGGCTCAATCCGCCAGCCGGCCAGTTTCTGCGGCGTGGTGGGTCTCAAACCCACCTACGGCCGCGTCAGCCGCTGGGGGCTAGTGGCTTTCGCCAGCTCCCTCGACCAGGTGGGTCCCTTCACCACGAGCGTGGCGGATGCCGCCGAGATCCTCCAGGCGATCGCCGGCCCCGATCCCCGCGATGCCACCTGTCTGAAGGTGCCTGTTCCCGATTACACCGCCGCCCTGGGCCAGCCGGTGAAGGGCCTGCGGGTGGGCCTGATCCGCGAATGCTTCGAGCAGCCGGGTTTGGATCCTGCTGTGAAGGCCTCAGTGCTGGCTGCCGCCGCACGGCTGGAGGCCCTCGGTTGTGAGTTGGTGGACGTGAGCTGCCCCCGCTTCGACGACGGCATCGCCACCTACTACGTGATCGCTCCCTCGGAGGCTTCGGCCAACCTGGCCCGCTATGACGGCGTGAAGTATGGATTGCGCGCCCAGGCCCCCGAAGGGGGCGACAGCCTGGCCGGCATGACCGCCCGCAGCCGGGCCGAGGGGTTTGGGGCCGAGGTACAGCGCCGCATTCTGATCGGCACCTACGCCCTCTCGGCGGGCTACGTGGATGCCTACTACCGCAAGGCCCAGCAGGTGCGCACCCTGATCAGCCGCGATTTCGACCGCGCCTTCGAGGCCGTGGACGTGTTGCTCACCCCCACCTCCCCCACCACCGCCTTCCGTTTCGGCGCCCACACCGACGATCCCCTGGCCATGTACCTGGCCGACCTGCTCACCATCCCTGCCAACCTGGCCGGCCTACCGGCCCTGAGCCTGCCTTGCGGCTTCGACGACCAGGGACTGCCGATCGGCCTGCAGCTGATCACCGGGGTGCTGCAGGAAGAGAGGCTGTTGCAGGTGGCCCACGCCTACGAACAGGAGGCCCGCGTGATGGAATCCCGGCCGGCGGCGACGCTGGTGGCCTGAGGTCCCTTCACCGTCAGCTCCCGCCGGCTTGGGCCGTCTGGCTCGGCACTAGATCTGGTGTGCTGGTTGCGTTCTGGCGCTGGGAGAACACTGCTGCTTGCGTCCTCCCCTAGCCTGAATTCGCCTGATCTCCGCCCCCTTGGCCTTCGTTCCCCTCCACAACCACAGCGACTACAGCCTGCTGGATGGGGCCAGCCAGTTGCCGCAGATGGTGGAGCGGGCCGTGGAGCTGGGCATGCCCGCCCTGGCCCTCACCGACCACGGCGTGATGTATGGCGCCATCGAGCTCCTGAAGCTCTGCGGCAAGGCTGGCATCAAGCCGATCATCGGCAACGAGATGTACGTGATCAACGGCTCGATTGAGGATCCGCAACCCAAAAAGGAGCGCCGCTACCACCTGGTGGTGTTGGCCAAGAATGCGGAGGGTTACCGCAACCTGGTGAAGCTCACCAGCATCAGCCACCTGCGCGGCATGCGCGGCCGGGGAATCTTTGCCAGGGCCTGCATCGACAAGCAGCTGTTGCGCCAGTACAGCGAAGGATTGATCATTGCCACCGCCTGCCTTGGGGGCGAGATTCCCCAGGCGATTCTCAAGGGGCGTCCGGATGTGGCCCGCACGGTGGCCGCCTGGTACCAGGAGGTGTTCGGGGAAGATTTTTATCTAGAGATCCAGGACCACGGCGGCATCGAGGACCGCATCGTGAACGTGGAGATGGCCCGCATCGGCGCCGAGCTGGGCATCCCCCTAGTCGCCACCAACGATGCCCACTATCTCAGCGTGGGCGATGTGGAGGCCCATGACGCCCTGCTCTGCGTGCTCACCGGCAAGCTGATCAGCGACGAGAAGCGGCTGCGTTACACCGGCACCGAATACATCCGCAGCGAAGCCGAGATGCTTGGGCTGTTTGCTGATCACCTCGAGAGCGAGGTGGTGGCCGAGGCGGTGGCCAACACGGCTCGGGTGGCCGACAAGGTGGAGGACTACGACATTCTTGGCCGCTACCAGATGCCCCGCTTCCCGATCCCGGAGGGGCATACGGCGGTGAGCTACCTGGCCGAGGTGGCCCGTGATGGCCTGCGTCAGCGCCTGGGCCTAGCGGCCAGCGAGGGCTTCGATCCGGCCTATGGCGAGCGGCTGGAGTTCGAGTTGCAGGTGATGGAGCAGATGGGCTTTCCCACCTACTTCCTGGTGGTGTGGGATTACATCCGTTTCGCCCGCGACAACGGCATCCCGGTGGGGCCGGGCCGGGGCTCGGCGGCGGGCTCGGTGGTGGCCTGGGCGCTGGGCATTACCAACATCGATCCAGTGGAGCATGGCCTGCTGTTCGAGCGCTTCCTGAATCCGGAACGCAAATCGATGCCGGATATTGATACGGATTTCTGCATCGAACGCCGCGGCGAGGTGATCGATTACGTCACCCAGCGCTATGGCGAGGACAAGGTGGCCCAGATCATCACCTTTAACCGCATGACCTCCAAGGCGGTGCTCAAGGATGTGGCCCGCGTGCTCGACATCCCCTACGGCGAGGCCGACCGTCTCGCCAAACTGATTCCTGTGGCCCGTGGCAAGCCGGCCAAACTCAAGGAGATGATCGGTGCCGAATCCCCGAATCCGGAGTTTCGAGAGAAATATCAGGGCGATCCGAAGGTGAAGCACTGGGTGGATCTGGCGATGCGGATTGAAGGCACCAACAAAACCTTTGGGGTGCATGCCGCCGGCGTGGTGATCGCTGCCGATCCCCTCGATGAGCTGGTGCCGCTGCAGCGCAACAACGACGGCCAGGTGATCACCCAGTACTTCATGGAGGACGTGGAGTCGATGGGGCTGCTGAAGATGGATTTTCTGGGCCTCAAGAACCTCACGATGATCCAGAAGACCCTCGATCTGGTGGAGCAGAGCAGCGGCGTGCGGGTGGATCCCGACGACCTGCCGGCCGGAGATGAGGGCACCTATGCCCTGTTGGCGCGGGGAGACCTGGAGGGCATCTTCCAGCTCGAATCGAGTGGTATGCGCCAGATCGTGCGCGACCTTAAACCCTCATCCCTGGAGGATATCTCCTCGATCCTCGCCCTATACCGGCCCGGCCCGCTCGATGCCGGGCTGATCCCCAAATTCATCAACCGTAAGCACGGCCGCGAGCGGATCGATGTGGCCCACGCCAAGCTCGAGCCGATCCTGCAGGAGACCTACGGGATCATGGTGTATCAGGAGCAGATCATGAAGATCGCCCAGGATCTGGCTGGCTATTCCCTTGGCGAGGCCGACCTGCTGCGTCGGGCGATGGGCAAGAAGAAGAAAAGCGAGATGGAGAAGCACCAGAGCCTCTTTGTGACAGGGGCCACTGAACGGGGAGTGGATGCGAAGGTGGCCGAGGCGCTATTTGAGCAGATGGTTCTCTTCGCCGAATACTGCTTCAACAAGAGCCATTCCACGGCCTATGGCGCCGTGACCTATCAGACCGCCTACCTCAAGGCCCATTACCCGGTGGCCTACATGGCCGCGTTGCTCACGGTGAATGCGGGCGCGAGCGACAAGGTGCAGCGCTATATCGCCAACTGCAATGCCATGGGCATTGAGGTGATGCCCCCCGATGTGAATGCCTCCGGCATCGATTTCACACCCGTGGGCGAGCGGATCCTCTTTGGCCTCTCGGCGGTTCGCAACCTTGGCGAGGGGGCGATCCGCTCCCTGATCGAAACCCGCCACAGCGAAGGAGCCTTTCAATCGCTGGCTGACCTGTGCGACCGCCTCAGCGGCCAGCAGCTCAACCGCCGCGCCATTGAATCGCTGATCCACTGCGGAGCCCTCGATGCCCTGGAGCCCAGCGCCAACCGGGCCCAGTTGATGGCCGATCTCGACCTGATCCTCGACTGGGCCTCCTCCCGGGCCAAGGACCGGGCCAGCGGCCAGGGCAACCTCTTCGATCTCTTTGCGGCCCCCGCCGCCGACTCCGGCGCTGCCCCCGCCGATCTCTCCACCGCTCCGAAGGCCGCCCCTGTGGCCGACTACCCGCCGCGGGAGAAGCTCAAGCTGGAGAAGGAGCTCCTGGGCTTCTACATCTCAGACCACCCCCTGCGCCAGCTCGGCAGCCAGGTGAACCTGCTGGCCCCGATCGGTCTGGGCAGCCTGGAGGAGCAGGCCGACAAGGCCAAGGTGAGCGTGGTGGCCATGGTGGCTGAGCTGCGCCAGGTGAACACCCGCAAGGGCGACCGGATGGCCGTGCTGCAACTTGAGGACCTCACGGGCACCAGTGAGGCGGTGGTGTTCCCCAAGTCGTACGCGCGGCTGGCCGACCACCTGATGCTGGATGCCCGGCTGTTGGTGTGGGCTTCGGTGGACCGGCGCGACGAGCGGGTGCAGCTGATCGTGGACGACTGCCGCAGCATCGAGGATCTGCGCCTGCTGGTGGTGGAATTGCCCGCCGACCAGGCCGGCGACATCGCGATTCAGCACCGGCTGCGGGAATGCCTGCAGGCCCACCGGCCCGGCCAGGAGGAGGTGGGTGTGCGGGTGCCGGTGGTGGCCCGGGTTCTCGACGACCAGCTCAGCCGTTACGTCCGCTTGGGTCCCCAATTCTGTGTGGCCGATGGCGAGTCGGCGGTGGCCACCCTCACCTCGGCCAGTTTCAAGGTGAGCCTTTGTTCGCCGCTGGGGGCCAGTTGAGGCTGGATTAGGAGAGCTCTCCGGATCCCAAGAGACAATGATCAGCCTTGGGAATCCCCGGGGCCAGCCTGGCGCATGCTACGGATCGATTCCCGCAGTCGGCCCACGTTGACGCGGATCTGCTCGGCGCCGAGAAGGCTGCCGGGCTGTTCTTCCCAGCTGGAGGAAAACACCCCGTAGCTGAGGCCCACCAGGCCGAGCAGGAAGCAGCCACCCGAGGCCACAAGCGTAGCTGCGGGCGGGACATCAAGAATGTCGCGACTCACCAGCAGGTAGCTGGCCACGAAAACGGTCATTCCCATCAGGGTGGGAAAGCCGCTGGCGAGGGCACTGCGGCGTGCCATGCGGTTGGCCACCGCATCGGGGATGGCCCTTTGGACAGAAGTGCGCTTTCCGCTCCCGGGGCCTCGGCTTACTTTCGAGGCGGTCTTGGAGTTTTTGGCCCCAAGAGCTGCAAGGGGCTTGGTAGGGGCCTTGGCGGCGCCGGGAATTGTCTCGCCACCGCCAGCGCCGAACCCTTGGCTAGGGGAGGCGTCTTCGTCCTTCGAATCCCTCCTGGGGGCCATGGGTTGGGATGGCGGAAGGGGGTCAGCCGCGAATGCCGAGCTTCTCGATCAACGCTGCATAGCGTTGTCCGCTCTGGGCCCGCAAATAGCCGAGCAGGCGCTTGCGCCGGCCAATCATCTTGAGCAGGCCCTGGCGGGATGAGAAATCGTGGATGTTCTTCTGCAGGTGCCCGCTGAGCTGCTGAATGCGCTCGCTCAACATCGCCACTTGCACTTCCACCGAGCCGGTGTCAGTTCCGTGGGTTTGGTGACCGTTGATCAGTTCCTGCTTCTTGGTGGTGGTGAGCGGCATGGGCGGGTGCGGGCCCCGATTGGTGCAAACCAAGACTTTACCTGGCGGAGGACCCCGTTCCGGGCGTTCGTTCCTCCATGCCAGGCGGTTCCGCTCTAGCTGGGGCTGATGATCAGGCTGCGGATTGGGAAAGCCAGCGAAGGCAATCGCGGATCCAGGTGTCCACAGGGGCATCGCCAGCCAGGCCCGTAGCGGCCACGGCCCGCAGGGCCCGATGGATCTCCAAGGCCTCGTAGCCCAGGGCCGCCAGGGTGATGCCCACCTCGTCGGTGCTAACGGCATCGGGCAACGCCTCCCCTGGCAGGTCATCCCCATCGCTGCCGCTGTCGGCCCCATCCACCAGGGCCACGAAGCGTTCCCTGAATCGCTCCCGCAATTCCACCGCCAGGCGCTCGGCGGTGCGCTTCCCCACCCCAGGCGCCTGGCAGAGACGGCGCAGATCACTGCGCACCACCGCACTCACCAGCTCCCGGGGCTCAAGGGTGCCGAGCAGCCCGAGGGCCGCCTGGGGGCCCACCCCGCTCACACCGAGCAGTTCCCGGAACAGATCCCGCTCGATCCGGTCGGCGAACCCGAAGAGCGTCCAGCCGTCGTCGCGGATGCTTTGGTGCACGTGCAAACTGAGCTCCGTCCCTGCGGGGGGCAGCCGCTGCCAGTGCCGCGGGTTCAGTTGCAGCTCGTAGCCCACGCCCTGGCAGACCAGCAGGGCTCCGCAGCGGCCGGCCAGTTGCCAGGTTTCGGAGAGTCGCCCCTGCAGCCAGCCGATCATGGAGATCCGAGCGAACGCCCCCATGCTGCCTCCCCCGCCGCCCCACAGCCGCACCGGTGTTCTGATTCCACCTGGCCTATGGCGTGGGGCTCTCAGGCGGCTCGCCGTTGGGCTGGCGCTGCTGCTCCTCCCCCTGGCCTTGGTTGGCTGCGGTGGAGTAGGCCAACCGCCGCGGTCGGTGCTGCTGGATGCCCTTGCCCTGCAGATCCAGCTCACCCAGGGATCCATCGCCCGGGCCCTGGAACTGGAGCCGCCGGGACTGCCCCAGGTCAGCCGGGTCCGGGTTGAGGATCAGCAGGCGATGCCGATCGGGGATGCCCGCGGCCTGCGGCTGTCCGGACGTTTTGATTGGCGATTGGCCGACGATCCGATCCGGGTCGACAGCCCCTTTGAGTTGTACCTGGCCCGGGGTGAGCGCGGCCAGAGCTGGCGGCTTGCCCGGCCAGGTTCGCCTTCGCCGATGGATTCTTCAGCGGCCGATGGGCTGTCCGCAACAAAGCCACCAGACGCCGCCTCTGCATCGAGCCAGACCTGGAGCACCTACCCCCTCCCCCTTCCCGGTCAGCGGGGGCGCAGCTGATGATGGGCGCGGCGGGTTCAGCTCAACCGTGGCTGGCTGCTGCAGCAGGGGCGTCGTCGTTGCCCAGGTTGAGCCAGCGGGCCAGGGGGCCGAGGCTGAGGCCCTGAAGCAGCAAATTGAGCACCACAACGCAGAACACGATCACCTCGGCGTTGTTGACCAGGGCCGGCACCAGGGCCGTATCGATGCCCCGCACATGGGGAATCGCCTCCACCACCGTGAAGCTGAGGGCGAGGGGCACGGCACCGCGGAGTCCACACCAGGAAATCAACAGGGATTCCCTGAGGTTGAAGGGAGAGAGCCACTGAAAGGCCAGCACACTCAAGGGCCTGGCAATCAACATCATGCCGAGGGCGATCACGATGCCTTCCGGAAGCGAGCCAAGCATTTTGGCAGGGTTCATCTCTATGCCGAAAATCAGGAAGATGGTGATTTCGGTCATGGTGTTGAAGGGCAGCAGCGTTTCCACCAACGTTTCGTCATTGATGCGGCTGTTGTGATACACGTGATTGCTCATGAACAGCCCGGTCACGTAGGCTGAGATAAAGCCCGAACCCCCCAGGGTTTCGGCCAGCCCATAGGAGAGCAGGGCAATCGCCACGCCGAGGATTAACAGCTGGTGACTGTGATCCACGAACTGCTCAAGGCTGAATCGGGCCAGATAACCGAGGATCACGCCAATAATCAGACCGGAACCGATCTTCTGGAGAAACAACTGCATCTGTTCCATCAGCACCAGTTCGCCTCCACCGGAGTGGCCCACCGTAAACAGTCCCACGGCGCAACCAAGAACAAGGATGGCGGCTGGATCGTTCACCGAGGACTCGAATTCCAGCAGGGATTGCAGGCGTTTTGGTAGGGGTTTGGCCATGCCGCCCAGGACGCTGATCGTGGCTCCCGCGTCAGTGGATCCCAGGCAGGCGGCGATCAGCAACGCCACGGCGAACGGCATCTGGTTGAAGCCCAGTTCGATGCCGTCGGCCGTGGGGGATGAAACAAAGCTGATGATCACACCGAGCAGCAGGGTGGAGATCAGCACACCTCCCACGGCCAGGGTGAGGCCATACTCGAGAAAGCCACGGATCGAGCGAAGTTCCGTGCGCAGCCCGGCATAGAACAACAGCATCGAAAGGCTCAGGGTGTGCAGCCACTCGATCGTGTCGTGGCTGATCATCGGGCTTTTGGTGTTGATCATCAGGCCCAACAGCATCACGCCGAGAATGGCCGGGATGCCGGCACGGAGCGCGAAGCGGCTGATCGCCAGGGTGCCCAGGAAGAGACCCCCCACCACCGTGGTGACCAGCGGAAGTGGTAGTCCATCCCGGAAGGTGGGGGGGGCCAGCAGTTGTTCGGCACCTCCAGCGGCAACGCCCGCTTGAACCGTTCCTGTCAGGGCCAGGAAGCACTCCATCCCATGGGCTATGGACAAAACCTGTACCGCCATTGCCATTCGTGGCCAGTGTATGGCTGGTGGCTCAGTCCTCCATTTCGAGAGACGGTCCTTGCCGCAGCCGCCTTCCGGCTGAGCCGGGGATGCTGCGATTCCCTCCCTGGCCCACCAGGATGCTCGCCAGGATCAGCCCGGCCCCCGCCAGGGTGCGAGCCCCAATCCCTTCATCGAACACCAGCCAGCCCCACAGGGAGGCGAAGGCCACTTGGGCGTAGCTGATCGTGGTGGCTTTCGCCGCCGGCAGGTGCACCAGGCCGTGGGTGAGGCCGATCTGGCCGAGTTGGGTAAACAGGCCCACCCCCAGTAACCAGCCGATTTCCGGGAGGGTGGGAACGGTGGGTTCGAGCGCCACGAGGGGCAGGCTGAGTGGAATGGAGATCAGGGGGAACCAAAGCACGATCACCTGGGGATGCTCACTGCGACCCAGTTCGCGCACGCTCACGTAGGCCACCGCAGTGAGCAGGGCACCGGCCACCGCCCAGGCCACACCCTCTAGTTGAAGGGAGTTGCTGGGGTCTCCGGCGCCCAGAGGGTTGACCATCACCATCACCCCGAACCAGCCCAGCGCCATCGCCAGGGCGATCCGGCCTCCGGGCCGTTCTCCGAGCCAGGCCCAGGCCAGCAGGGCGGTGACCGTGGGGTAGAGGTACTGCAGCACCGTGGCGTCAGCCAACGGCAACCGCATCACCCCCAGATAGACGCAGAAGAGGGCGGCTGTTCCCACCGCCCCTCGCAGGGCGAGTAGTCCGCGCCGCTGGCCCAGGGGATCGAGGCCGGCCCGGCGCACCAGCCAGCCGCTGAGCACCACGCTCACCAGGGCCCGGCCCAGCACCACCTCCGCCACCGGCAGTCGCCCGTGGAGCTGCTTCACGCACACCGTCATCAGGCTGAAGCAGAAGGCCCCCGCCAGCAGTGCCAGAACCGACCCTTGCGAGTGGCCCCATCCCTGGTGTGATGGACCACAATGCGAGAACCTCTGCCTCCATCCCTGGGGTAAGCGCTGGCTGCTTGCGCTGCGATCGCTCGCTCCGACCTCTGCCGTTTCCACCCCACCTTCCACGGCAGCGCCGCCCCCACTCCTTCGCCACGCCAGCTTCCCAGGTCACGCCTGCGCTGCCTGCCGCGCCCATCCCCTGGGCTTTCCCACCCCAACCTCCAACCCCTGCCTTCCTTGGCCAGCCCCCGTCTCCACCCCCGCACGATCGAGGCCGTCAAAGAGCGGGCCGACATCGTTGACGTGGTGGGTGAGCACGTGGTGCTCAAGAAAAAGGGCAGGGAGTTCGTGGGGATCTGCCCTTTCCACGACGACACATCGCCGTCGATGACGGTGTCGCCGGCCAAGCAGTTCTATTACTGCTTCTCCTGCGGCGCTGGCGGCAACGCGATCAAGTTCCTGATGGAACTGCAGCGCGGCAGCTTCACCGATGTGGTGCTGGAGCTGGCCCGCAAATACCAGCTGCCGGTGGAAACCCTGGAGGGTCCCCAGCAGGAGCGGCTGCGTCAGCAACTCTCGCGGCGCGAGAAGCTCCATCGTGTGCTCACCCTGGCGGCGGGCTGGTTCCAGGCCCAGCTCCGCTCACCGGAGGGGGCTGCTGCCCTGGCCTACCTGCGGGAGGGCCGCGGGCTCAGCGAGGCCACCCTGGAATCCTTCCAGCTCGGCTATGCGCCGGAGAGCTGGGATGGCTTGCTGCGCCACCTCCAGCAGGTGGAGCGGCTGGAGCCGGAGCTGCTCGAGGCTGCCGGCCTTGTGGTGCCCCGTAAGGGAGGCAACGGCCACTACGACCGCTTCCGGCAGCGGGTGATGGTGCCAATCCGCGACCGGCAGGGCCGGGTGATCGGCTTTGGCGGCCGCAGCCTCGATGGGGCCGAGCCCAAGTACCTCAACTCCCCGGAGACGGAGGTGTTTGAGAAGGGGCGGCATCTCTTCGGCCTCGACCGGGCCGCCGACCCGATTCGCCGGGCCGACCAGGCGGTGGTGGTGGAGGGTTATTTCGATGTGATCGCCCTTCACGCCGCCGGCATCACCCATGCGGTGGCAGCCCTGGGAACGGCCCTGAGCCGCCAGCAGATCACCCAGCTGTGCCGTTGCTCCGACGGCAAACGGCTGGTGCTCAACTTCGACAGTGATGGCGCCGGTGTACGTGCCGCCCAGCGGGCCATTGGCGAGGCGGAGCAGTTGGCTCTGCAGGGCCAGCTCGAGCTGCGCGTGCTGCACCTCCCGGCCGGCAAGGATCCCGACGACTATCTCAAGGACCACGGCCCGGGCGATTACCGGGCCCTGCTTGAGGCAGCCCCGCTCTGGCTCGACTGGCAGATCGAACAGGTACTCGCCGGCCGGGACCTGGCCCGTGCTGACCAGTTCCAGCAGGCGGTCACGGCCCTGGTTGAACTGCTGGGCAAGCTTCCCCAGTCGGCGGTACGCAGCCACTACCTGCAGAAGGTGGCCGAGCGCCTCTCTGGCGGCCAGGCTCGCCTCACCTTGCAGCTGGAGGACGACCTGCGTCAGCAGGTGAAGGGCCAGCGCTGGCACGGCCGTTCGTCGCGCTGGGAGCAGCCGGGTGAGGCGGGGGTGAGGGAGCGGGCCGAGGCCGAGGTGCTGCGTCTTTATCTCCACTGCCCCACCTGGCGCTCCCGGATCCGGGCCGATCTGCGGCGGCTCGATCTTGAGGATTTCGCCCTGCAGCACCACCGCCAGCTCTGGGCCACGATCGGTGAGATCGAAGAGGACAACCTCGGTTCCGGCCGGCTTGAGCAGGTGAACCGCGGCATCGATCCGGGCCACGAGCTGGCCGATCTCGATCTGCCCCGCCTGCTGGGTGACCGCCTGGTGCTCGATGGTGACCACTCCATACTCCTCACCAGGCTCACTCCCCTCCTGGAGCCCTCCGATGTGCAGCGGCTGTCGTTGCGCCAGCCCGAGCTTCAGCTTCGGGGCGCCACGGCATCCCTGGAGCGCCAGCGCACCCTGAAACGCTGCCGCCACCTGCTGGATGCCTGGAGCGCCCAGCGGTTGGCCACCCTGGAGCATTGCATTGCCCAGCTCCTTGAGGCCTCAGCCCCCGAGTCGCTGGCTCCGTCCGCGCCCTTGGCGTCGCTGGCCAGCCCTTCTCCGGCCGCGACTCCACCACCCTCCTTGGTGTCTGTCGGTTCTGGGGGCCCCGGGTCTCTGACCCCTGGGTCTCTGGCCCCCGGGTCTCTGGCCCCTGGGTCTTTGCGTCACGGGTCTGGGGCTCTCCAGCCTGTGGCTGCCCTACTTCCCACCCCCCTGCTCGACATGGAGGAGCGCATCGACCAGCTCTTCGCCTGCCTGAATACCGATGCCCTGCGCTTTCAGGAGGCTTACTACAGCGAGCGCCGCTATCTCGGGGAGCTTGATCAGCGCCGCTGCGCGGGCTACGAGGAGATCCTTGCCTCGCCGGCCGCCTGAGTCCTCCTGCAAGCTTTGCCTTTCTCGGTGGCTTTGCGGCGTGTCTGCCTCCGACGCACTACGAACCGGCGGGATCTCCATACGGTGAAGCAGTGCCTTGTGGGCCATGACCTGCACCCTGCCAACTCCTTATCCCATCCCCGCCGATGAGCCCCTGCGGTTGCGGGATTTGGAGCGCCATGCCGTTATCGGCCTGGCCAGTGATCCCCATTTTGAGCGGCTGGTCGATCTAGCCGCCTCACTGTTTGATGCGTCCATGGTGGCCATCTCCCTGGTGGATGCCGAGCGGCAATGGTTCTTGGCCTCCCGCGGCTTGGGGGGGCTGCGGGAGACGCCCCGCCGCACGGCGTTCTGTGCCCATGCCATCGCCGGTACCGGGGTGATGGTGGTGCCCGATGCCCTCAGCGATGAACGCTTCCGCAGCAATCCCCTGGTGCAGGGGCGGCCCCACATCCGCTTCTACGCCGGGGCTCCGCTGCGCAGTCCCGATGGCCACAACCTCGGCACCCTCTGCGTGCTCGACACCACCCCGCGTCCCCCGTTGGATCCCCAACGCCAGCAGCAGCTCCAGTGGCTGGCCGAGTTGGTGATGCGGGAGCTGGAGCTGCGCCGGTTGGCGCTCCATTGTCCGATCACAGGGCTTGCGATCCGACGGGCCTTCCTCGCCATCGGCGAGCGAGAGTGGCTGCGGGCCCGCGCCGAGCACCATTCGCTGGCGTTGCTGTGCTTTGACATCGACGACTTCCGCCGCATCAACAACCGCTGGGGCCACCGCGCTGGCGATGGCGTGCTTCAGGATTTCGCCAAGCTGGTGGGCAACTTCAAGCGCGAGGAGGACTATGCCGGCCGCCTTGGCGATGGGGAGTTTGGGTTGCTGCTGATCAACACCACAGAGAATCAGGCGATGGCGGTGGCGGAGGCCCTGCGCACCGCCACCACCCATCTGCCCGGGGTGCACACCCATTCGGATGTGACCCTGCGCATCAGCGGCGGCCTTTCCACCCTGGCCCCCGCCGATCGCAGTTTCGATGACCTCCTGCAACGGGCCGATCGTGCCCTGCAGCTGGCCAAGGGCAATGGTCGCGACCAGATCGCCTGCCTGCTGGAGGCGGATTGAGGTTGCGGATCCCCTTCGGATAGGCCGGGGCCTGTACATCAAAAAAAAGCCCCCTCATGGAGGGGGCCGGATCCTTGAACCAGGAATGGCTCAGGCTGCTACCTTGCTGGCACCGATGCGACGACGCAGCCTGCGGCTCATGCCGAAGGCTGCACCGCCACCCAGCAGGGGCAAGGGGCCTGGGGTGGGAGTGGTAAACGCATTCACATTCACTGCCCGACCAGCAATGGCAATGGGCGCACCGGGGGAGGTAGAAGGATCAGCATTAAACAAAGCAAGTCCAAATGCAGCTGCTGCTCCATCGGCAGATGAACCGGTGATCAAACCCTTGATCTTCAGCTGAGTAATGGCAGAAATACCAAATGCGCTTGGCTGGAAGGCCAAGGTGTTGATTTGTCCAGCATCCAGACCAGTGATGGGATTGGGCGATCCCAGCGGTGTGAGATTAAAGCTTGCTGTTCTGTAGTTTGTACCGGAGCCGAACGATGTGCTTACAGGACCATTGACTGAATAGTTTGCGAATCCTTGCGATTGCTCTACTGGGGTAGGTTGCCAAACAGCAATCGATGTATCGGTAATGGTTTGCGCTCCTCCGAACGGAAAGCTGCCATTTGTTGTGCCACTGACAAAAAACTGCACATCTTTAAAGCTTATTGTTCCGCCGCCTGTTCCCGTCTTGATGCTAGCTGCTTGCAGTCAGAAGAACTTGCTGATGTCGATGAATGCGCCACCTGCTGGATTGCTGGCATCGAAAATTACTTCAAACCCTTGGGCCCCAGTGGTGGAGTCAATGGTTCCAACTGGTGTGCCGTTATTGACGCTCGGGGGTGGCCCTGCGCTGAAGATTACATCCAATGCATTGC
>Ga0209087_1001361_pt1 | contig 14388 bp, 20 predicted proteins | sample S_130805_EF_Meta_FD_187321 | JGI IMG/M metagenome (GOLD analysis project Ga0209087, IMG submission 187321) | Freshwater microbial communities from Lake Simoncouche, Canada to study carbon cycling - S_130805_EF_MetaG (SPAdes) (version 2) | ecosystem: Environmental > Aquatic > Freshwater > Lake ...
CGTAATCTTGCTCGTGTAGCAAACCAGAAGAAAGCTGGAAGAGGTCGATAATGTTTAGCAAAAAAGTTATGGGTAAAGAAGTTGGCGATGCCAAAGTCTATGCCAAACCACACACTATGGATGGTAAGCCAATGAAATCAAGTACAGCAAAATTAGTAGATCCTAACAGCGTATCTTCGGATAGCACTACAGTTGGTATGCCAGCAAAACGTGTATCAATGGGTAATCCAGCCGCTGATAACATTAAGACTTCTGGAATTAAACAACGTGGATCTGGTTGTGCTACCAAAGGGTTTACCTCTAGAGGACCAATGGCTTAATGAACTACACGGAATTAACTTCTGTAATTAAAAGTTACGCTGAGAATGATTTCCCAGCAACTGTAGGCTCGTTTACGTCTGCGCAGCAACTTGCTACTTTTGTGCAGTTGTCGGAGCAACGCATCTATAACATGGTGCAAATGCCCGCTTTCCGTAAGAATACTACGGGTAATACAACTAGCGGGAACAAATACTTAGCTACTCCTACAGACTGGCTGGCAACATTTAGCCTTGCAGTAATTAATTCTAATAACGAATACCACTACCTTTTAAACAAAGATGTGAACTTTATTCGTGAATCTTACCCTGATACAGATGCTGCGTTCTATGGAGAGCCAGAGTATTACGCTATTTTTGACAATAATTCGTTCATTCTTGGACCTACACCCAATGCAAACTATGCGGTAGAGCTGCATTATTTCTATTATCCAGAATCAATTGTTACCGCTGGCACTAGCTGGCTTGGGGATAATTTCTCTATGGTATTAGTGTATGGAGCGCTTTTAGAAGCAGCTACCTTTATGAAGTCAGATGCAGATGTTCTTACAAATTACAAAGCCCGTTACGATGAAGCTATGGTAGAACTCAAACAATTAGGTGATGCTAAAGATCGTCAAGACTCTTACCGTAGCGGTCAAGTGAGGTATCCAGTAAAATGATTAGCGTACAAGGGCTAGGTGAATCTAGCGGTATTCAAGTATTTACAAAAGACCACGGTGGCTTTACCCCAGAGGAAGTTGCTGAACGGGCATTAGATAAAATCATTCAGGTAGGGGATCAGTCTCATCCCTTGGTTCGGGAGCAAGCGACTGCTTTTAGGAATCATATTCGGGAAGTATTAGTTTTTTACATGAATGAAGTAGTAAAATTTGACCGTGTAACACTAGCTTACAAGCTAAGGGAAGCTGGTCATCCTGAATTAATTAAACTTTTAGAGGAGTAAATCATGGCATTTACGGGAAATTTTATGTGTACCAGCTTCAAGGTACAGCTAATGACAGCAACACACAACTTTACAACTAGCACTGGTAATACTTTTAAATTAGCTATGTATGACAATAGTGCGTCCTTTACGGCTGCTACTACTGCTTATACGGCAACTAATGAAGTAGCAAACTCTGGCACATACACTGCTGGTGGCGGTACTTTAACCAATGTAACTCCTACTTCTACAGGAACTACAGCGTTTACAGACTTTGCTGACTTGTCATTTACATCTGCAACCATTACAGCATATGGCGCAATGATTTATAACGACACGGCAGCTGGCGACCCATCAGTATGTATTTTAGACTTTGGCGGTGCTAAGACATCGACTTCGGGTACGTTTACAATTGTGTTCCCAACAGCAGACGCAACAAACGCTATTATCCGTATAGCGTAAGGAGCCAAAAATGGCTCTTGTTGTTAAAGACAGGGTTAACGAAACCTCGACTACTACAGGTACGGGGACGTTTACTCTTGCTGGTGCTGTTACAGGCTTTCAATCCTTTTCCGCTATCGGAAACGGAAATACTACCTATTACACCATCGTCCTTCAAGGCGGTACCGAATGGGAAGTAGGGCTTGGGACTTATACATCTAGCGGAACAACATTAAGTCGGACTACAGTCTTATCGTCTAGCAATAGTGGGTCTTTAGTAAACTTTTCGGCTGGTACAAAGAACGTATTTTGTGACTACCCAGCACCTAAAGCAGTTTATGGAGATGCAACAGATACGGCTTTTGAAGCTCAGTTTGCTGCGTCTAACGGTTTAATCATGAATAACATGACCGTAGGGACAACATTCTCAATTCCGTCTGGGTATTCGGCTAGTTCGGTAGGTCCTGTGGTCGTATCAAGTGGAGTGACAATAACGGTGCCTTCGGGGAGCCGTTGGGTGGTGCTGTAAATGTTTGGCTTTTTTCCGTTCTCGGCTGCGCCTTTTTCGGATTTAGGCTCGGTTAGTGTTGCGGTTAATGTAACTGGAGTATCGGCTACAGGGCAAATAGGTACAGCCACAGTAACGGGTTCAGCTGTAGTTAACCTAACTGGGGTTGAGGGAACAGGACAAGTAGGCGCTGTAACAACTCAGGCTGGAGCTAATGTTTCAGTTACAGGCTTACAAGCAGGTGGAGAGCTAGGTTTAGTTGTTGTTACAGGTACAGCCAATGTAAGCGTAACAGGCGTTAGTGGTACAGGACAGGTTGGAAGCGTTGCAGTATCAGGTACAGCAGTTGTAGATGTTACAGGTCTACAGGCAACAGGTTCGGTAGGTAGTGTTTCAGTACAGGCAGGTGCAGACGTAGCAGTTACAGGTGTTTCTGGAGCTGGACAAGTTGGATCTATCACCGTAAATGGAACAGCCGTTGTAAATGTAACAGGTGTGGCAGGAACAGTATCTGTAGGCACAGTCACCGTAAGTGGGACGGCAGTTGTTGATGTAACGGGTTTACAAGCGTCAGGGCAGGTTGGAAGTGTTCTTGTTCAAGCTAATGCAGTCGTTAATGTAACAGGAGTTGTTGGAACAGTTTCAGTTGGTAGCGTGGCGGCAAACGGCACGGCTGAAGTCCCTGTAACGGGTTTAGAGGCTACAGGAAGCGTTGGAAGCATTGCAGTAGAGGCTGGTGCCACCGTTGGTGTAACAGGCGTTTCTGGGGCTGGAGAAGTCGGTTCAGTTGTTGTTATCCAAAGCGCCTCAGTCAATGTGACTGGCGTAGCGGGAACAGGACAGATAGGCAATGTAGTTATCCCTGTTTATGTGGTTGGACTTCAGGCTACAGGATTTGTAGGATCAGTTTTAGTAGTTACGAACGTAGTTGTAAATTTAGTTGGTGTACAGGCAACAGGACAGGTCGGGACAGTATCGTTTTGGATAACAATTGATGACAATCAGACACCAAATTGGGTGACTATCAATGATGGACAAACACCTACTTGGACTGATATTATTGACACACAAAGCCCTAATTGGGTAGAAATAGCAGCATAAGGATATTATGGCATCTACATATAGTGACCTAAAAATAGAGCTTATTGGTACAGGTGACCAAACTGGTACCTGGGGTTCGACCACAAACAACAACTTCTCGGTTGCGGTTAATGAAGCTATTACAGGTTCAGCAGATGTCGCCTTCTCTAGCGCAGACGTTACCATTACCTTAACTGATACAAATGCTGCTCAAACTGCTCGTAATCTGCGTTTAAACCTTACAGGCACTTCTGGTGGCGCACGAAACCTTATTTTGGGATCAGGCTGTCAAATTGAAAAGCTGTATTTAATTAATAATGGTTTAGCTGATGCAGTCACAGTAAAAAACACAACAGGTACAGGCATAGCTGTTCCCGCTGGCAAGTCAATGTTTGTTTATAACAACGGCACTAACGTAGTTGAAGTAACAACAGCCGCTCTTAATTTATCAGTAGGAACCCTAGCAGTTACAGGCGCATCTACGTTTGCCGCTGATTCGACCTATACGGGTACTGGTCAAGTTAAAGTCCCAGCAGGAACTACAGCAGAGCGTTCAGGCAGCCCAGTAAACGGCATGATTCGGTACAACAGTAGCAATGTTCAGTTTGAAGGCTACAAAGGGGGTGTGTGGGGTCAGCTAGGTGGCGGTGCTACAGGCGGTGGTGGCGACCAAGTATTCGTTCAAAATCAAGCAATTGTCACTACAAACTACACGCTTACTACTGGATACAACGCAGAATCAGTAGGCCCAATTACAATTAACAGCGGTATAACCGTTACTGTTCCGTCAAACCAGAGATGGGTGATTTTGTGACATCTATATATTGGATTCATGCCGAACACCATGCTGATATGTTCAGTCAGGGTTATATTGGCATATCGAACAGGCTTCAAAAACGGTTTTCAGATCATCAAAAACGTAGCGGCAATGATTGTTTAAAAAATGCTATTGCTAAATATGGATGGGATAACTTAATTAAAAAAGAAATTTTAATTGCAGACGAAAAATATTGCCTAAGTATTGAGTCTAAGTTAAGACCAAAAGATCATATTGGTTGGAACATTGCTATGGGTGGCGGAAAACCACCAGTAGCCTATGGAAATCAATCAAGACTTGGCAAGCCTTCATGGAATAAAGGCTTAAAAGGTGTAATGAAAGCATGGAATAAAGGTTTAAAGTTAACTGAAGAACAGAAAGCCACACCCAACTTAGGAAAATTTAAAAAGGGTCAGATAGCACCAAATAAAGGTAAAAAACGCTCTCCAGAGCTAGTTGAAGCGCACAGGATTTTAATGACTGGTAGAAAAATTACTGAAGAACATAAACAAAAAATTAGTAAAGGCTTAATTGGTAGAGTTGTAAACGAAGAATCTCGTAAAAAAATAAGTGTTGCCAACTTGAATAGACCTTTAATTCAATGTCCACATTGCGTTAAAATGGGTGACATTGGGTCAATGACCAGATGGCATTTTGATAATTGTAAATTTAAGGAGGCAATATGCCTTTAGTTCTTCAGGCGGCTACCTCTGGTCAAGCCACAATAAACCCAACCGATGCCACAACGGTAACTCTTACCCTGCCAGCCACTACGGGAACTCTAGCCGTATCAGGTGGCTCACCATCTTTTGCTACCCTGACAGTCACAGGCGATGCCCTTATTGACGGATTAACTGTCGGTCAAGGTGGTGGTAATCAAGGACAGGCAACTGCTTTTGGTGTTAGTGCTTTATCAGCAACAAATACAGGTGGTAATAATACTGCAATTGGTTGGAATGCTATGCCAGCTAATACAAGTGGTGCAAACAATACATCTTTAGGTGCAGTTTCTTTATATACAAATACTACAGGTTCAAGCAATGCTGGAATTGGTGAAGAATCTTTAAGAAGTAACACAACTGGTTCTAGTAATTCGGCATTAGGTTTTCAATCTCTTTACTCAAACACCACCGCATCTAATAACACAGCAGTAGGTTATCAGGCTGGTTATAGTCAATCAGGTTCAGCACCACTTATTACTGCTTTTGGTTATCAGACTTTATATTCAAACACCACAGGAACTAATGATGGATTTGGTTATCAAGCATTAAAATTTAATACTACTGGTGATTCAAATACTGCTTTAGGTTTCCAAGTATTGCAATACAACACTACTGGTTCAGGAAATATTGGGGCAGGTATTAGGTCTTTACAAACAGCCACTACTGGTTCATACAATACTGCTTATGGTGCTTATGCACTTTATCAAGTTACAACAGCATCTTCCAACACCGCAGTAGGTTACCAAGCTGGATATGCAATAACTACTGGTTCTGAAAATACTTTGCTTGGTATAACTTCAGGTGACTCTATTACAACTGGTGGTAACAATGTATGTCTTGGTAAAAAGGCTGGTTCATATACAAACTTATTAACAACTGGTTCAAGAAATATTTGTGTTGGTGATTTTTCCAATACTTCAGGCTCAAGTGCAACAGACCAAATTGTAATAGGTTATAACATTTCTGGAAAAGGAAATTCAACTGGTTTTATTAACGCTGGTAATGGTGGTGTATATCAAGGCAATAACTCTGCGGCATGGTCTGTTGCTTCTGACCAAAGACTTAAGAAAAACATTGTTAATAACAACGATGGCTTAGATATTATCAGCCAGATTCAAGTACGCAACTTTGAGTATCGCCTGCCAGAAGAAGTTACTGACTTACCACAAGACCAAGCCATTGAAATAACAGGCGTTCAGCTTGGCGTTATCGCACAGGAGCTTCAACAAGTCTGCCCTGATTGCGTAACCGAGCAAACTACTGGGGTGTTATCTGTTGATTCAGATGAGATATTCTGGCATATGTTAAACGCAGTAAAAGAACTTAAAGCAACCGTAGATGCCCAAGCAGCACGAATCGCATCACTAGAAGGAGCTAAATAATATGACCACAACAATCAACGCCTCGCTGAGTGGGGGACTAATAAATTCTGCGGACACCAGTGGGATTCTGCAACTCCAGACTGCCTCAACCGCAGCGGTCACTATTGATGCTTCACAGAATGTGGGTATTGGATCTTCTGCTCCAACTGGTGCAAAACTAGATATTAATGGCGGACTTCTTGTTAGTGGTGCTTTATCTGCTAACCAAACTAGCAAAGCATTTATTGAATACGCATCAAACGTAGCCAACTTTGGCGCATACGGTGCAACCGCAGGAACTGGAGAAGTTAGATTTTCAACGGGTGGCGGTGGTGGTAGCGGTGGCACAGAACGGATGCGTATTGATTCTAGTGGTAATGTAGGTATTGGTACTGCTAGTCCTTCTGCAAAATTAAATGTTGCTGGCACGACAACTTCAACTGTAATAAAAATTTCTACTACAACTGGCGCATCTTTTTCAACATACCAAAATACAGGACAAGATTTTTATGTAGGTTTAGATAATAGCGCTGGTAGTTCTTTTGGCAATTCTTATTCTGCAAACCTTTATGGTAGCGGTGCTTACCCAATGGTATTTTGGACTAATGCCGCAGAACGGATGCGTATTGATTCTAGTGGTAATTTGCTTGTAAACGCTACAAGTTCTACTGGTCACAAAATGACTGTCCAATCTGCGGCTGGTGCTGGCGGAATAGATTGTGTTGGTGGTGCAACAAATGGCTATTACGCAATGCGTGTTGATATGCCATCAACAAACACTTATGGTGTTTTGTTTAGAAATAATGGTAATAATGTTGGTGATATTAGGATTAACAGTTCAACAACTACTTACAATACATCATCTGATTATCGTTTAAAAGAAAACATTGCACCAATGACAGGTGCTTTAGATAAAGTATCAGCATTAAAACCAGTAACTTATAAATGGAAATCAACTGGCGAGGAATCACAAGGGTTTATTGCTCATGAACTTCAAGCCGTTGTGCCTGATTGCGTAACTGGCGAAAAAGATGCCGTTGATGAAGAAGGCAATCCACAATATCAAGGTATTGATACTTCATTCCTAGTAGCTACATTAACTGCCGCTATTCAAGAACTAAACGCTAAAGTAGATGCACAAGCATTAGAAATTCAAGCACTTAAGGGAGCTAAATAATGACCACGACAATCGGGGGTTCATACCCAGCCGTCAATAGCGACAGCGATGCAACCATAAACGGACTTACTGTTGGTAAGGGTGGTGGTAGTGTTTCTACTTCTACTGCGGTAGGATACCAAGCAATTAATGCTACTGCGACAGGAACAAATAATACTGTTGTCGGTTATCAAGCCGCATACACAAATACAAGTGGCGATAATATTGTTGCTGTAGGCTATCAAGCCGCTTATACAAATGCTACTGGTACTGCATTAACCGCAATAGGAAACAGGGCTGGTCGTACTTATAACACTAATGGTACTGAAGTAGCTGGTTCTACTTTTGTAGGTTCAAATGCTGGTCGTTTTACAACAACTGGAATTGATAATGCGTTTTTAGGTGCATTGGCTGGTTATGCAAACACTACTGGTGCAAACAATGTGGCTGTAGGTTCACAAGCACTTCAAGCAAACACTACAGGCTCTGCAAATACCGCAGTAGGTTATCAAGCCGCTTATGCTGGTAGTGCAAATATTACTGCTATTGGTTATCAAGCCGCATATAACGAAGCATCAGCAAATAGCACCGCTTTGGGATATCAAGCACTTTATACATCAAATGGTGGTAACGAAAATTTAGCTGTTGGGCACTCTGCTCTATATTCAAATACAACTGGTGCATTTAATACTGCCGTTGGTGGTCGTAAAACTATGTATTTAAACACCACAGGTGGAAACAATGTAGCGGTGGGGTGGCAAGCACTATATTCAAACACTACCGCATCTAATAACACAGCAGTAGGTTATCAAGCACTTTATACAAATTCAACGACTACTAACAATACAGCGGTTGGTTATTTAGCTGGTTATAGCAATGTAGGTTCTGGAAATACATTTATAGGAAATCAAGCTGGACAAACAGCAAACGGAACAGGCAACACTTACAATACATTTATTGGTTACTACGCAGGACAAGCCGTTACTTCTGGTTCAAATAACACATTTGTTGGTGTTGGTTCTGGACAAGCAATGACAACTGGTTCTAAGAACACTATCATTGGTGAATATGTAGGCAATCAAGGTGGTCTAGACATCCGTACAGCAAGTAACTACATTGTGTTATCTGATGGTGATGGTAATCCTAGAGGTGTGTTTGGTAGCGATGGTACTTTTTATTGTGGTACTGTGACAGCTGCAAGTTTAGGAACCATCAACAGAGGCTTTGTTGTTAGAAATGAAACAGCTGGTCAAACTTATATTCAAGTTGCAGCAAGTAACTCAGGCTCTCAAAATTTAGCATATTTTTATTCTTCTAGTGGCACAGCTGGTTTCATTCAAGTTAGTGGAACTTCTTGCACATACAACTCAATATCTGATTACCGTTTAAAAGAAAATGTTGTGCCAATGACAGGAGCTTTAGAAAAAGTAGCACTGTTAAAACCATGTACTTATAAATGGAAAACTGACGGTAAAAATGGTCAAGGGTTTATTGCACATGAATTACAAGAAATTTTTCCAGAGGCGGTCGCTGGTGAAAAAGATGCTTTGGATGAAGACGGTAAAATTAAACCTCAAGCATTAGACACTTCTGTTTTAGTAGCTACATTGACAGCCGCAATCCAAGAACTTAAAGCAGAATTTGACGCTTATAAAGCAACCCACCCTTAAAGGAAAATAAAATGACTGAACTTGTAAACGAAGTAACCGCAGAAGAAATCGCCCAGCACTATTCCGCAGCGATGGATTCCGTAGCCCTTATCAATGGCGACCAGCCAGAGAACACCACAGACGAAGAGTGGGCAGATACCCTGCTTCGGAACAAAGAGCATTTAAACATCATGCTGGCTAAAGACTTCTGGACTACAGAGGACTTGACCCCGCTACGCACAGCAGCGCAATAATTTTATCAACCAACCTAGGAGAAAACTAATGGAAAACAAAAAAACACCCATTACTATCGACAATGTAGAGTACCAGTACGAAGACTTAACCCCAGAGCAACAGGCTATTTTTAACCATTGCATTGATTTAGACCGCAAGATTAGCTCGGCACAGTTTAATTTAGACCAGCTAAATGTCGGCAAAAATGCTTTCTTTGGGATGCTAAAAGAGTCTTTGGCTAAACCAACAGAAGTAGTCCAATAATATGAAACAGACCATCGAAGCCTCAACTTTAGAAAACGGTTTAATTGAGCCTAAACACGAGGTGGAGGTGGTCTGCGCTGCCTGTGGTTATGACTTAGATGAAGCTGAACTAACTGCTGATACCTGCTCCGATTGCAATGCTCCTTTGAACCTTAAGCAACACATTTCTATCCATGCGACAACTGTTCCTGCCGCTGGTGGCGGAGTTATGTAAGGTGAAAAGGTATGCCCGATCCGTATGGATTATCAGAAGGAGTCAAAACTCTTAGCGGTAGCCTTGATGCAACTAGAGAGGCTACTAAAGGGCTAACTAAAAGCATTGAAAATGCCCAGCACGATGCAACAGAAGTAGCCCAGAAGCAAGCTAATGAACGTATCAGGGCAAGGCGGGAAGCAGAGTTTAAGAAGGAAAGAGCATTAATCAAGGCTTTAGAGTCATGGCAACATAAGAAACAAATCTCCGATGAAGAAGCAAAACTAAAGATAGATTTTGTTAAAAAGCACGGTGCTAAAGAGTGGGAAGCAGTATTAAAGATTAAGCTGGATATTGAGAATATGCAACGCAAAGACAACGAAGAATACCAGCATGATTTAAAGGCAGTAAGACGAGTGCAGTTTTATTGCTTTGCAGCAGCAGCTGTAATAGCGTGGTATTTAACTTGGGGTATTAAATGATTGCATATTTAGGGTTTTGTTATAGCTATTGGGGAGCAATATCATGTTTGGTGTAGATGACATTATTAGCGTTGGGATGAAAATTCTAGACAAAGTTATTCCTGACCCAGCCGCAAAAGCTGAAGCCCAAGCCAAATTACTAGAAATACAACAGCAAGGTAGACTAGCTGAGTTGCAAGCAGACCAGACTGAAATGCAGGAAGTTACTAAGCGCCAAGAAGCGGATATGGCTAGTGACTCTACACTTTCTAAAAACATTAGACCAGCTACCCTCGTATTTATTTTGTTTGTGTACTCTGCGTTTGCTATGATGTCCGCTTGGGATATTGAGGTAAACAACAATTATGTAGAACTGCTTGGGCAATGGGGTATGTTGATTATGTCTTTCTATTTTGGCGGACGCACCCTTGAGAAGATTATGGATATGAAGGCTAAAAAAGAATGAATATGCAAGACCTGTTAAAAGCGATTATTCCTATCGTTGTAGTTTGCATGGGCTGGTTACTTGGGCAAGTATCTTCATTCCAGACCCGTCTAACTCAGATTGAAGGCAAGATGCCAGCGTTGATTACAGCTGAAGGCGTTCCAACAGATAGCCCAATATCAGCAGAAAAACGGGCAAGGATTAGAGAAGAAATTTATAAAGAGTTACATGAACTTCATGTACGGGTTAAGTTAATAGAAGAAAGAAATAAAAAGCAATGACGTATGACCAGTTAGATAAATTGGGGATTGACCATAAATGGCTTGCCCCTTTAGAGGAAACTTTCGTCAAGTATGATATTTCTACTCTTGCTCGTCAAGCTTGTTTTATGGGACAGTGCGCTCACGAGTCTGGAAACTTCAAGACTCTGCAAGAGAACTTAAATTACAGCGCAGAAGGTCTAATGAAGACTTGGCCCAGCCGTTTTCCCACAAAAGAGATTGCAGACCAGTACGCACGTCAGCCAGCTAAAATAGCGGGCAAGGTTTACAACGGCAGATTAGGAAACACTAGTGAAGAAGAAGCCGCCAAGTATTTAGGCAGAGGTCTGATTCAGTTAACTGGTAAGGAAAACTATGCAAACTGCGGATCTGGTATTAATGTTGATCTTCTTTCTAACCCTACTTTATTGCTGGATCCACGATATGCAGCCTTAAGTGCTGGCTGGTTCTGGAACAAGAAAGGTTTAAACAGCTTGGCAGATGCCTCAGATATTGAGACAATGACTAAACGTATCAATGGCGGTTTAATTGGTCTAGAAGACCGTAAAGCCAAAATTGTTAAAACTCTAACCATATTAGGGTAAACCCTGTGCCATTACAAAAGCTACAATTTAAACCAGGTGTCAACAGAGATCAGACCAACTACACCAACGAAGGCGGTTGGTATGAATGCGACAAAATTCGCTTCCGTTCTGGCTATCCTCAGAAAATGGGCGGTTGGCTTCGCTATAGCACACAAAGTCTAGCTGGCATATGTAGACAGGTTTTTAACTGGGTTACAACAGCTGCAGATAATTATCTAGCGCTTGGAACATCAAAAAAACTTTATATTGAAGCTGGTCAGATTGTCTATGACATTACGCCAATCCGTCAGACCTTTACGACTACGGCTACAAATAATTGTTTTACAACTGCAAACGGATCTAAGACCGTTACCGTAACACTTGCTGCTCATGGTGCTTTAGAGGGTGATTATGTAACCTTTTCTGGTGTGGTAGGACCTATTGGCGGGATACCTCAAAGCGAGTTTAACGCTGAGTTTATTGTCGATTACATTACGGTTAATACGTTTACCATCACCACAACGACTGCGGCTACGTCTTCTACTACAGGTGGGGGTACAGCAATTGTGGCTGCCTTTCAAATACCTATTGGTAACGACAACGCTTCTGTTGGTTATGGCTGGGGTGCAGGTGTATGGAGTCGTGGTGCTTGGGGTTCAGGCGCTGGTGTTCCAGTAGTCAATCCTCAGCGGGATTGGTTCTTGCAAAACTTTGATGACGACCTTGTAGCCAATATTCGTAATGGTGCTATTTATTACTGGAAAAACTCTGGTGGTACAGGAACTAGGGCTACTTTATTGTCAACAACAACCATAGGTAGCGTTGCGCCTTCTGATGTACCTGCGCAAGCAATGCAGGTTTTACTTTCCCAGAATGACAAGCATTTATTAGCATTTGGGGCTACCCCTTACGGTGGCGGTGCTTTTGACCCTTTGCTGATTCGTTGGGCAAACCAAGACCAACCTAATAACTGGACACCACAAGTTACCAATTCGGCTGGCTTTTTGCGGGTTTCTCGTGGCTCTGCCATTGTTTCTGCGGTTGCAACACGCCAAGAAATACTTGTATTTACTGAGGGAACACTAAATTCCTTGCAGTTTTTAGGTACAACAGATGTGTTTGGTCTGCAAGAGCTTTCTGATAACATTTCTATTCTAAGTGCCCGTTCGGTTGCTGTGGTAAATAACACGGCTTACTGGTTTGGTCATGACAAGTTTTATGCCTATGGCGGACGTGTAGAGACTCTTCCTTGTACTATCCGTAACCACATATTCCAGAATTTGAACTATGACCAAGCCGATCAAATTATATGCGGGACTAACGAAGGCTGGAACGAAATCTGGTGGTTTTACCCCACGGCAGATAGTCAGGTTAACAACGCCTATGTAATATACAACCATCTAGAGAAGATTTGGTACTACGGCACAATAGACCGCACTGCGTGGTCAGATTCATCACTAAGGGAATACCCTCAAGCCCTAACTGCGACTTACTTTACAGGTGCTATTTCTAGCACTACGTTAACCGTAACAGGTGTTTCGGCAGGTTATTTGCAAGTTGGCTCAGTAATTACTGGCACGGGCGTAGCAACAGGCACAATTATTACTGCTTTGGGTACAGGTTTAGGCGGTGTAGGAACATACACAGTAAACATCTCACAACTTGTAGTCCAGACTAGTATGACAGGCGATAGCGTTATTTATAACCACGAACAAGGTGTAGACGATAATGTCTTGCCAATGGCTTCGTATATTTCTTCGTCAGACTTTGACTTAATAGACGGGGATCAGTTTATATTAACTAAGAGAATTATTCCTGACATTAGTTTTACAGGGTCTACAGCCACCGCTCCTGAAGTGACTATGTATATTAGACCTAGGAACTTTCCAGGCAATGCTTATTCAAATAGCGAATCAGGCGCAGTAATTGAGACTTCAGTTGACATATACACCGAACAGATATTTATGCGGGCTAGGGCAAGACAGATGGCAGTTGAGATTGAATCTAGCAATTTAGGGGTTCAATGGCAGTTGGGAAGCCCCCGTTTAGACGGTAGACCAGACGGAAAACGCTAATGGGAATGCAACGGTTTAGGTCGCCAGCATTACCTTTAGCTACCCCAGAATATAGCGAACAGCAGTTAGCGCAGTTAATCGGTGTTTTAAGGCTGTATTTTACGCAGTTAGATTCAAATGTTCCTTTACAAATGGATGGTATTCGGCTGTTAAATTTACCAACATCAGGGTACAATTTGCCAAATGGGACTGTATTTCAGGTTGGGGAAGACTTGCGGATTGTCGTGCCCAACGTTTCTTATTTATATGGAGTATCTGCCACAGCTAGTGTGGGGACAGTAACGGTGACTATTATATGAACTACTACGCACAGGGCGGACAAGCCCACGGTCTTAAATCACTAACTGGGCATGAAATCCAGACTAAGGACGGGGTTCCTTCTTTTGGCATTGGCGGTTTCTTCCAAAAAAACGTAATGCAACCCTTGACCAAAACGGGTATGCAAGCAGTTAAAGCTACTCAAAACCTGCCTGGCATCAAACAAGTCTCTGATATATCTACCCAAGCGTTTAAACCTATTGACCAAGCTTTAGTAGGATTTGATAAAGCTGTAGGTAAAGCTATTCCTGGTGGCTGGGGCACAGTTGCTCAAGTAGCCGCTTCTATGGTTCCTGGTATGCAACCATTAGCTATTGGCTTAGGTGCTTTAAACGGCTCTGGTGTAATGCATAAAGGTGGTGGTTTTAATCTTCAAGGCGCTATGATTGGTGGCGCAACAGCGTATGCTACATCTGAACTAGGTGAGTATTTAAGAGCTGCTGGCGGTGCGCCTGATACAGCTTTATTGCCAGTATCCGAAGGGGTGGCTCCAGTAAGCGCAACAGCGGTTGAAAGAACCGCAGATGAAATTGCAAGAAATTCTGCCAATCAAATGACTAACGCATTAGCTAGCGAAT
>Ga0209087_1001364_pt1 | contig 14368 bp, 10 predicted proteins | sample S_130805_EF_Meta_FD_187321 | JGI IMG/M metagenome (GOLD analysis project Ga0209087, IMG submission 187321) | Freshwater microbial communities from Lake Simoncouche, Canada to study carbon cycling - S_130805_EF_MetaG (SPAdes) (version 2) | ecosystem: Environmental > Aquatic > Freshwater > Lake ...
AAATGATATTGAAGAATCTGACCGACTTCTTGAGATTGAGCATTTAGCAATTGATCCGGAAGGCGAGTTTGAAGAACTTGTACATATCTATATAGAGCGAGGACTGAGTCGTGAACTTGCGGTGCAGGTTGTTCATGCCATGCATGAGCGCAATCCACTAGAAGCGCATCTGCGCGATGAACTAGGGCAGCATCCACATACCAAGGCACGTCCGGTGCAAGCTGCGGTGGCATCGGCAATCGCATTTACTCTTGGGGGGTTAATTCCATTTGTGGGCGCTTTCGCACCGACACCTGGAGCGGCAGCTTCGAGCATTGTTGGGTTCACCATCGTGGGTCTGGTCATTACCGGAGTTGTGAGCGCGCGCACAGCCGGGGCAAAGATACTGATTCCTACACTGCGAGTTATTGCAGGAGGCGTCTTGGGTATGGCCATCACCGCAGGGATTGGCCAACTCTTACATCTGAGTGGCATCTAAAGCACCCCCTTGCTACGCTTTTCCACAGTAGATTTTTGAGATAGTCGGGCCAATGATGTCCCTGAGTTAGCGAGAAATAGAGGGGCATCAGCGAATGGCACTTTCATCGAATTATCCTGTCGCACAGGGTCTTTATGATCCTGCACAGGAACATGATGCATGCGGCGTCGCAATGGTTGCCACCCTTAATAAAATTGCTACACATGACATTGTTGCCAAAGCACTTACTGCACTTCGCAATCTAGAACACCGAGGCGCATCGGGCGCCGAGCCCGATAGTGGTGATGGTGCCGGAATTCTTATTCGAGTCCCTGATGCTTTTTATCGCGCAGAAGTTTCATTCACGCTACCTGTCGAAGGATCGTATGCAACTGGAATCGCATTTATTGCACAAGGTGCTGATGTTCGCGCACAAATCGCCACACTTGCAGATGAAGAAGGTTTGACCGTTCTTGGTTGGCGTGAACTACCAATTAATTCATCTTCACTAGGAAAGACCGCGCTCTCTGTCATGCCTCGCTTTGAGCAATTATTCGTTGCCGGCAAAAAGAGTGAATCTGGAATCGTTCTTGACCGTTTGGCATTTGCACTTCGTAAGCGTGCTGAGCACGCATTCGATCTCTATTTCCCATCATTGTCATCACAGACAATTGTTTATAAGGGCATGCTGACAACAGGGCAACTTGAGGAATTCTTCCCAGATCTCAGTGATAGTCGTGTTGTTTCTCCACTAGCTCTCGTGCACTCACGTTTTTCTACCAACACATTCCCATCGTGGCCACTTGCCCACCCTTATCGATTTATCGCCCACAATGGCGAAATCAACACTGTGAAGGGCAATAGAAATTGGATGAGAGCTCGCGAATCACTTCTTGAAAGTGATGTCTTAGGCAAAGACTTAACCCGACTCTTTCCTATCGTTGAGATGTCGGGCTCTGACTCAGCATCATTTGATGAAGTTCTAGAACTTCTTTATCTCGGTGGTCGCTCACTGCCTCACGCGGTTCTGATGATGATTCCAGAAGCTTGGGAGAACCACGCGACCATGTCACAGAAGCGTCGCGACTTCTATGCATTTCATTCATCACTGATGGAGCCTTGGGATGGACCAGCATGCGTAACCTTTACCGACGGCCACCAAGTTGGCGCAGTTCTCGATCGCAATGGACTTCGCCCATCTCGTTTCTGGGTAACAGATGACGGTCTCGTTGTTCTTGCATCCGAAGTAGGCGTTCTTGATATTCCAGCGGAGAAGATTGTTCGCAAGGGTCGTTTGCAACCAGGAAAAATGTTCCTGGTTGATATCGAAGCTGGCCGCATTATTGAAGATGATGAGATTAAAGATTCATTGGCAGAAGCGGCTCCATATGGCAGCTGGTTAGCCGATGGAATGATCAGACTTTCAGATCTTCCGGCGCGCGAACATATTGTTTATCCGCATAAATCAGTTCTTCGTCGCCAAAAAGCATTCGGTTATACAGAAGAAGAAATTAAGATCATCGTCACCCCGATGGCTAAAGGTGGGGGAGAAGCACTTGGTTCCATGGGAACTGATACGCCGATTGCTGCTCTTTCGGCTAAGCCACGTCCTCTCTTTGATTACTTCTCGCAACTCTTTGCACAGGTGACGAATCCGCCACTGGATGCTATTCGTGAGGAGTTAGTAACAAGCCTGGGTGGTTCTATTGGTCCAGAGCACAATCTGCTAGATCCTGGTCCGGAATCATGTCGCCAGATTTCGATCGCTTTCCCAGTGATTAACAACGATGAGTTAGCGAAGATTATTCATGTCAACGCTGATGATAATTATCCTGAACTTGAGTCCTACGTAGTCCGTGGCCTCTTCCCAGTTACAGGTGATGGCAACACCCTGCAGACTCGTTTGGAAGAGATTAAGAAGGAAGTTTCGCAGGCAATTGCTAATGGCGCACACATCATCGTTCTCTCAGATCGTGATGGCGATGCTGAAGATTGCCCAATTCCTTCACTGCTGCTCACTGCCGCTGTTCACCACCACCTCATTCGCGAGAAGACTCGTACCAAGGTTGGCCTCGTTGTTGAAGCGGGAGATGTTCGAGAAGTTCACCATGTTGCACTTCTCATTGGTTACGGCGCAGCTGCAGTAAATCCATATCTAGTAATGGAGACTGCCGAAGATTTAGTGACACAAGGAGTTATCACCGGCATCACACCAGAGAAGGCAGTTGCCAACGTTATTAAGGCGCTCGGTAAGGGTGTTCTAAAAGTAATGTCCAAGATGGGTATCTCAACGATTGCTTCCTATACCGGAGCTCAAGTCTTTGAAGCTATTGGTCTAGGCCAAGAGCTCGTTGACGAATACTTTGTTGGAACAACTTCTCGTTTAGGTGGAGTCAGCCTGGATGTCATTGCGCAAGAGACAATCAGACGTCATCACCTGGCATACCCAGTTGGGGGAGAGATTCCTGGCGCTAAGCGCTTGGCTGTCGGCGGGGAATATCAATGGCGCCGAGATGGTGAGCCGCACCTATTTAATCCAGAGACGGTATTTGCACTTCAGCATGCCACTCGCAATAAGCGCTATGACATATTCAAGCGCTATACCAACCAAGTCAATGATCAAAGCAAAACCCTTATGACCCTCCGTGGCCTCTTTGAATTTAACACCTCACAGCGCGCTGCAATTTCGGTCGATGAAGTCGAGCCAATTTCGGAAATTGTGAAGCGGTTCTCCACTGGTGCGATGTCCTACGGCTCTGTTTCGCAAGAAGTTCATGAGACGCTGGCAATTGCTATGAACCGCCTCGGTGGTAAATCAAATACAGGTGAGGGCGGAGAAGATGCTTCTCGCTTCCTTCCGATGGCTAACGGTGATTCTAAGAACAGTGCCATCAAGCAAGTTGCTTCCGGTCGTTTTGGTGTGACAAGTAATTACCTCATGAACGCGACAGATATTCAGATCAAGGTGGCACAGGGTGCAAAGCCTGGCGAAGGTGGGCAACTTCCTGGATTCAAGGTCTATCCCTGGATTGCACAAGCTCGTTTCTCAACTCCGGGCGTGGGACTCATCTCCCCACCACCTCACCACGATATTTACTCGATTGAAGATTTAGCGCAATTGATTCACGACTTAAAGAATGCGAATAAAGATGCACGTGTTCACGTCAAATTGGTGGCTGAAGTTGGTGTGGGAACCGTTGCAGCAGGTGTTTCCAAAGCACACGCTGATGTTGTTCTTATCTCTGGCCACGACGGTGGAACTGGTGCATCTCCTCTGACTTCACTTAAGCATGCGGGTGCTCCATGGGAGCTAGGCCTTGCGGAAACACAACAGACGCTGTTGCTCAACAACTTGCGTGATCGCATCGTTGTGCAGGCAGATGGACAGATGAAGACAGGTCGCGATGTAGTAATTGCAGCGCTATTGGGCGCAGAAGAATTCGGTTTTGCAACTGCGCCATTGGTTGTCTCTGGTTGCATCATGATGCGGGTATGCCATCTAGATACATGTCCGGTTGGCATCGCTACTCAGAACCCAGAGCTACGTAAGAAATATTCAGGAAAGCCTGAGTTTGTTGAGACATTCTTCGAATACATCGCTGAAGAAGTTCGTGAAATTTTGGCATCCCTTGGGTACAAGACTTTGCTAGAGGCGATCGGTCACGTGGAAAACCTCGACACCCGCGCCGCTGTAGATCACTGGAAGGCGAGCGGTTTAGATCTGTCTCCACTTCTAGTGCGTCCTGATGTTGATTCACCTCTTCACAACACCACAGTGCAAGATCACGGATTAGCCGCAGCGCTCGATAACAAGCTTATTGCGCTATCAAAGGCAGCGCTTGATTCCAAAGAACCAGTGCGCATCGATGTGCCAGTACGAAATGTGAACCGCACGGTGGGAACAATGTTGGGTGCAGAGATCACACGTCGCTACGGCGCCGAAGGTCTTCCTGCCGGAACTATCGATGTGACGCTGCATGGTTCGGCTGGCCAATCACTCGGCGCCTTTATTCCACAGGGTCTGACTATCCGTATGTATGGAGATGCCAATGACTATGTTGGTAAGGGAATTTCAGGTGGGCGCGTTATCGTGCGTCCAGATGAGAAAGCCACATTTAAATCTGAGAACAACGTTATTTCAGGAAACGTAATCGGTTATGGCGCAACGTCGGGAGATATTTATATCCGCGGTCTTGCCGGTGAAAGATTCTGCGTGCGAAATTCTGGTGCTACTGCAATTGTTGAAGGTGTAGGCGATCACGCACTTGAATACATGACCGGTGGAACAGTGGTCATTCTCGGCAAAACTGGACGCAATATTGCCGCAGGCATGTCTGGTGGACGCGCTTTTGTGTTAGACCTTGATACCGCAATCGTAAATACCGAGATGGTGGATATCTTGGCGGTGCCGGCAGATCAGCGTGAAAACCTTCGTGCCCTAGTGTCTTCTTTCCACGTGGAAACAGGTTCGGCAGTTGCCGAATCACTTCTCAAGAATTGGGATGCAGAAGTCGCGCGCTTCACACTGATTATGCCTCGTGATTATGCTCGCGTACTAGCAGCAATCGAGAAGGCTAACCGTGAAGGCTTGCCAGTTGATGAATATGTGATGGAGGTTGCAGCAAATGGCTGATCCAAAAGGATTCATGACGACTCCGCGCGAGACTCCGAAGCGACGCCCGGTTGACGTTCGTATTCAAGATTGGCGCGAGGTCTATGAACCTCAGTCGATGGAACATCTGCAAAAGCAGGCAGGTCGTTGCATGGATTGTGGAATTCCCTTCTGCCACTCTGGTTGCCCACTTGGAAACCTGATTCCTGAATGGAATGACCTCATTTTTCGTGGAGATAAGGTCGAAGCTATCGATCGTCTACACGTTACCAATAATTTTCCTGAGTTCACTGGTCGCCTCTGTCCAGCACCCTGTGAAACAGCATGTGTTGTGGGAATTAACCGCGACGCTGTCACCATTAAGCAGATTGAACTTCGCACCATTGAAGAAGCATTTGATGATAACAATGTGAAGCCGTTAGCCCCTGAGCGTCTTACTGGAAAGACTGTGGCTGTCATCGGTTCTGGCCCAGCAGGGTTAGCTGCGGCGCAACAACTTACTCGCGCTGGACACACAGTTGCTGTCTATGAGCGGGCAGAGAAAATTGGTGGCCTGCTTCGTTACGGAATACCAGAATTTAAGATGGAGAAGCACATCGTTGACCGCCGACTTGCTCAGATGGAGCAAGAAGGAACTCGATTCCGTCCAGGTGTTGACATCGGCGTGGACCTCACTGGCGCCCAACTTCGCAGTACCTACGATGCAATCGTTCTAGCAATCGGTGCAACCCAGTGGCGTGATCTTCCCATTCCAGGGCGCGAAAACAAGGGCATCTACCAAGCAATGGAATTTCTTCCTTGGGGAAATAAACAAGCACTGGGCGAAATCAAAGAGTCACCTATCAATGTTGCCGGAAAACATGTTGTCATTCTCGGTGGCGGAGATACCGGCGCGGATTGCCTCGGAACATCTGTTCGCCAAGGGGCGGCTAGCGTTACTCAACTTGAAATTATGCCGCGTCCAACAGATGAGCGTCCTTCATCTCAACCTTGGCCGACCTACCCAATGATCTATCGCGTATCAAGTGCGCATGAAGAACTCGACAACCGAGTCTTTTCAGTGAGCACACAAGAATTTATTGGCGACGGAAATGGAAATCTCAAGGCGCTCAAGATTGTTGAAACTAAGTTTGAAAATGGAAAGTTCGAACCAGTTCCAGGAAGTGAGAAAGAGATTCCGGCTGATTTCGTATTTCTTGCTATGGGATTCACCGGTCCAGAAAAGTCTGCCATCATCGAACAACTTGAAGTTGGACATGATGAACGAGGCAATATTGCCCGCGATGAGAATTTCCAATCAACTGAAGAAGGAATCTTCGTGGCCGGAGATGCTGGGCGCGGACAGTCACTGATTGTCTGGGCGATAGCCGAAGGTCGCGCAGCTGCCGCAGCTGTGGATCGATACTTGGTGGGGGAGACGCAGTTGCCTTCACCGATTGAGCCCACTACTCGTTCACTGATGGTTTAAATCAGGTTTAACCCAGTGGCTTAATCGCCATTACACCCGAAGTTCACGTCAGCGACGCCGTAACTTCACCACTAGCCTAGATAGGGTAATCACATGCGTCGCGCAAAAATAGTTTGCACCTTAGGTCCAGCAGTTGAGTCTCCAGAAAAAGTAAAGGAGCTCATCGCAGCTGGAATGAATATGGCTCGCTTAAATCTCTCCCATGGTTCCTATGAAGAGCACCAAGGGCGCCTAGACCGAGTGCGCGCGGCTGCGAAAGAAGCTGGAAAAGCTGTTGCAGTGCTAGTTGATTTACAAGGACCAAAGATTCGACTTGGCCGATTTGAAAACGGACCACACGAGCTATCTCGTGGAGATATCTTCACCATCACCACCGATGAAGTCGCTGGCACAAAAGAGCGTGTTGGAACTACCTATAAAGGTCTGCCGGGAGATTGCAAAGTTGGCGATCGCATTCTTATAGATGATGGAAGAGTCACCGTTGAAGTATTGGAAGTCAAGGGCAACGATGTCATTACAAAGTGCATCCAACCCGGATTTGTCAGTAACAATAAAGGAATTAACCTACCGGGCGTTGCTGTTTCGGTTCCTGCCATGTCTGAAAAAGATGAAGATGATCTACGCTGGGGGTTGCGTGCTGGTGCTGATTTCATCGCACTTTCATTTGTTCGCAACGCGGCTGACGTAATGGTAGTCCACGCCATCATGGATGAGGTTGGAATCAGAGTTCCGGTGATTGCAAAGATAGAGAAACCACAAGCGGTAGTAAACCTGGAAGAAATTATCGCTGCCTTCGATGGCATCATGGTTGCACGTGGAGATCTCGGGGTTGAGCTTCCTATTGAAGATGTTCCGATGGTGCAAAAACGGTGCGTAGAACTTTCGCGTGATGCGGCAAAACCTGTGATAGTTGCAACGCAGATGCTCGATTCCATGATGAGTAACTCTTCTCCTACACGCGCTGAAGCAACGGACTGTGCAAATGCGGTACTCGATGGCGCAGACGCGCTCATGCTCTCTGGGGAGACAGCCGTGGGTGAATTCGCAATTCAAGCGGTGCAGACAATGGCTCGCATTATCGAACGAACAGAGCAACTCGGACTTGATCGAATCCGCCCGTTAACCAAAGACCCACGCACTAAAGGTGGAGCAATCACGAAAGCTGCGGCCGAAGTAGGCGAGACGCTAGGAGCAAAATTCCTTGTTACCTTCACTCAATCCGGTGACTCGGCTCGACGTATTTCACGACTGCGTTCGGTAATTCCAATTCTCGCAATCACTCCGGATATCGGAACCTATAATCGATTGGCACTCACGTGGGGCGTTGAATCTTTCGTCACTCCGATGGTGAAGCACACGGATGAGATGGTTCTGCAAGCAGATAAAATGCTCATCGATGGCAAACGGGCACATATTGGCGAACCAGTAATGATAGTTGCCGGCTCACCTCCAGGAATTCCTGGATCAACGAATGCGATGCGAGTACATATCGTGGGTGATGCCGTGAACGGCGTTGTTCCTGCATATCGTTAATCCACAACGCTTGCCGTTTCACCTATCTGCCGACTTCTAATACGATATGGGCTTACGCCTCGGTACTCCAACGGTAGAGAGGGCAGTCTCAAACACTGCATAGTGTCGGTTCGAATCCGACTCGAGGCACATGAGCAATGAAACGAGTGCCAAGAAGGTTGTCAGAATTCTGGTCGCCGAAGATGAGGCACTGATTCGTATGGACCTCGTGGAAATGTTGCAAGAAGCGGGCTATGACGTCATTGCCCAAGCAACTAACGGCGAGGAAGCAATTGCACTCGCGCTAGAACACCACCCGGACCTTGCAATTCTTGATGTAAAGATGCCAGTTCTTGATGGCATCTCTGCGGCCGAAAAGATCATTGCAACTGCTCCGGTACTAATGCTCACAGCATTTAGCCAGCGCGAACTTATCGATCGTGCTCGCGATGCTGGAGTGATGGCATACGTCGTTAAACCATTTACTATCGGCGATCTTGTTCCTGCAATTGAAATAGCCATCAGTCGCCACACGCAGATGCAATCACTTGCACTTGAAGTCGCTGACCTACACGAGCGACTAGAGACTCGCAAGATTATTGACCGTGCAAAAGGAATTCTGATGAAGGCTCTTAATCTTTCAGAACCAGAGGCATTTTCATGGATTCAACGGGCTGCAATGGACCGACGGCTAAGTATGAGAGAGGTCGCCCAGGCCGTGATATCACCTGAGGCGGCTCTTGATAGATAGCCCCACTTTGGGCAATTTCGTAACCAAAAAGTAATCACTCACGCGCAAAAAGTTACAAATCCGTCTTGTCTCAAGGGCAGGTTGAGCATTACCCTTAGCACTTCCCTGTCCCGGGACACATGAAAGACGAAACAGGAAGGCAATACATGAATAAGAAGATCGTAAGCGGCCTCGCAATAGCTGCTGCTGCAACACTTGCATTTGGTGCAGTTGCAACAGCTCCAGCGAACGCTGCTGATAAGAAAATAAAGCTTGCATACATGGGCCCACTCACTGGTGGAGCTGCATTTCTAGGTACGGATCAAATTCCTGGCGCAATCTGGGCAATCGATCAGTACAACCGCACAAACCCAAAGGTGAAGATTGAGCTTGTAAAGGCAGATTCACAGTGCGATCCAACAGTTGCTGCAAACGTTGCTCCAGGTGTTGCTGCAGACAAAGCAATCATCGGCGTTATCGGAACAGCATGTTCTGGTGAAGCTCGTAACTCATTCCCAGCTTATAAGGCTGCAGGTCTGACTATGGTTGCGCCATCAGCTTCAGCAGTGGATCTTACAAATAGAAAAGCGAAGTCAAATGGCTTCCCAATCTTCCACCGTGTTGTTGCTAACGACTCATTCCAGGGTCCAGCTCTTGCTCGCTATGCAGCAGTCGGAATTACTGCACCTAAGTACTACATGCTCGATGATCAGTCTACTTATGGCGCACCATTGATTAGAGAAAACGCGACACCAACTGCAAAGAAGCTTGGCACAATCGTGGGAACAGATAACTTCCCAGATGACACCAAGGACTTCACATCAGTTGTGGCAAAGGTAAAGGATTCTGGAGCGAACATCGTTCTATTCGGAGGTTATGACTACACAGCCGGTCCACTCATCAAGGCACTTCGCGATGGTGGATATAAGGGTGTATTCGCAGGCGGCGACGGAGTTCAGACTTCTGGCTTCGTAGGACTTGCAGGCGGAAAGGCAATTGCTGTAGGCGTCAAGATGACTGCGGCAGATGTTCCTTTCAATACATTGCTTACAGCAGCACAACTAGCTGACTTCACCAAGGTAACTGGCGTGAAGGTTCCTGGTCTATATGCAGGAACAGCATGGACTGCGGCCAACGTCTTCATTCAGTGCATTAAGGAAGGCGCAACAAATCGTTCAGCTATTCAGAAGTGCGTTAACAACGGCACATTTACTGATGCTGGCGGAAACAAGTTCAAGTTCGATCGTTACGGTGACCCAACAACAGCTGCAGCTGTCGGTGGATATATCGTTACTAAAGACGGCGAAACCATCTACGACAAGATTGCTTAATCAGCAATTTGCTCGTATTTAAGTAGTTGCATGGTAGTAAGCGTGACCACCACCCAGTTAGTCTGGGTGGTGGTCACGCTTCATAACACTCGCTAATTTCGAGATTGGTAAAAATGAATTTTTCAGTACTCCAAAGTCAATTTGCCTCCTTGGCTTTCCAAGGGATTGCGCTAGGCCTTATTTACTCCCTAGTGGCTCTGGGCTACACCATGGTTTATGGAGTCCTTAGACTCATCAACTTTGCAAATTCTGAAGTATTCATGTTGGGAACATTTGCAACACTCTACGTAGAGGCACATATTTTCAAGATAACAAATGATTCCGAACAGTTACACGGAATCAAATTGATTTTAGTTCTACTGGCGGCTCTCGTCGGTTCCATGGTCGTTTGTGCCGTGCTTGCGATGCTTGTTGAATTGGTGGCCTACCGAAGATTACGAGCGCGGGGAGCAAATAGACTTGCATCCTTAATTTCGGCAATTGGCGTATCGATATTCCTACTTGAAGGTGTGCGAATCATTACTGAGTCACGTCCGCTGGCTGCTCCTCGCGTTTTGCAAAAGTGGAGTTTTGGAACAGTGTGGGGCGCCGATATTCGCATCGATACAGTTCTTACAATCATCATCCCAATTGTGGTTTTCGTAATCCTTGATCGCTTCGTCACAAAGACGCGTCTTGGTAAATCAATTCGTGCAGTCTCTATGTCTGAAGAGAATTCAAAGCTGATGGGAATCAATATTAACCGCGTTATTACTTTGACATTCTGTATTGGAGGCATCACTACAGGAGTCGCTGCGTTTTTATATACAACAGTCTACGAAAACACCGTCTTCAAAGTCGGTTTCACAATGGGTATCGCGGCATTTACCGCAGCCGTTCTGGGCGGCATTGGAAATCTTCGAGGAGCGTTTTATGGTGGTTTGGCTCTGGGAATTCTTGAGCAATTCGCTTCGGCGATTTTAGGTGGCCAGTGGAAGGCCGTTACTGTATTTATGGTTTTAGTTGTAGTCCTACTATTTAAACCGAACGGCCTCTTTGGTGAAGCTGTTCAGCAAACGAGAACATGATGAGTAAATTTGGTAATTTCAATCTTCGCGATAAAGGTGCTGCCATCTGGGCCGGATGGAATCGTGCGACTCGCACAATTTTTGTCCTGGTCATTGTTGTTCTCGCGGCACTTCTTCCATTTTCCGCACAGTGGGGACCAACTTCATTCCTGAATACTCCCATCACATCATTCGAAAATGTATTGGTTTATCCAATAGGGATGTTTGTTCTCATGGCCCTTGGACTCAATATCGTTGTAGGAAAGTCAGGACTTCTCGATCTCGGTTATGTTGCATTCTTTGCTATTGGTGCCTACACCCAAGGAATTATGTCGACCACGCTTGGTTGGAACACCTGGGAAATTATGCCTTTTGGAATCGGATTTGCGATGCTCTCTGGTGTGCTACTTGGACTTCCTGCTCTGCGTTTAAGGGGAGACTATTTAGCAATTATCACTCTGGGCTTTGGTGAGATTGTTCGAATAGTTGCGCTAAACCTAAGCGCAACTGGAGGCAGTGAGGGAATTCCAGGAATCCCTAATCCACCAGCAGTTCTTGGATTTAAATTTGATTTAATGCACCCACAAGATTTCTTCTGGCTAGTCCTCTTCATGATTCTTCTCGTTATTTGGATGATTCGTCGCTTTACCGTTCGTCGTCCTGGCCGCGCATGGGAAGCTATCCGCCAAGATGAAGATGTAGCAGCACTTATGGGCGTTAATACTCTGGTCTATAAGCTCTGGTCATTCGTCATCGGCGCTGCAGTCGGTGGAGCGGCCGGCGTACTTTACGCCTCCAAGGTGATGGTTATTTCACCAGATATGTTTAAGTTCGATGTTTCAATCTTGATTCTTGCCTGCGTTGTCTTCGGTGGCATTGGAAACATCTGGGGCGTAATTTTGGGTGCCTCTATTCTGGCCTACCTGCCAGAGCGTATTCGGTTTATCTCCGATGCACGTCAGTTGGTCTTTGGTCTAGTACTCATCATCATGATGAATTTGCGTCCAGATGGCCTATTGCCCCGCAAGAAACGTGAAAAAATTGAAGAGAAGAGGACGATGTAATGTCGAAGAAGCTTCTCGAACTCAAGAATGTCACGATTAAATTCGGCGGTGTGACAGCTTTGAATGAAGTTAATTTCCATGTGAATGAGGGCGAGATTTGCGCTCTCATTGGACCAAACGGTGCTGGAAAGACAACAGTTTTTAACGTTGTGACTGGTGTTTATCCTCTTACGTCTGGTGACATTGTGTTTGACGGCTTAAATTTAAATGGTAAAAAGCGTCATGAGATTGTTAAAGCTGGCCTCGCTCGTACATTCCAGAACGTCCGTCTCTTTGGAGATATGACAGCGTTAGAAAATGTTCAGACAGCCACCGATGTTCACAAGAAGACTGGATTGATTCGCGCACTCTTTGGAACACCACTTAATCGCCGCGAGGAGCGAGAGAGCAAAGCTCGTGCACACGAGCTTCTTGAATTCATGGGTATCGATCACCGCGCAGATCAATTAGCGAAGAATCTTCCCTATGGCGATCAACGTCGTCTTGAGATTGCTCGCGCACTCGGTACCGAGCCAAAGCTTATTCTTCTCGATGAACCAGCTGCGGGCTTTAACCCAGCAGAGAAGGTTGCACTTGCTGACACAATTAAGAAGATTCGCGATAAGGGATACACCGTGCTATTGATTGAGCATGATATGTCGCTGATCATGGGAATCTCTGATCGCGTTGCGGTGCTGGATTTTGGTCAGAAGATTGCAGATGATCTTCCATCAGTTGTTCAAAATGACCCTCGAGTAATTGAGGCTTACCTGGGAGTGCCTGCAGATGAATCTTGAGATTAATGACCTTCGAGTTCACTACGGCAAGATTGAAGCAATCAAGGGCGTCTCCGTCCGTGTTGATCAGGGAGAAATCGTCACCCTGATCGGTGCTAACGGCGCTGGTAAGACAACAATTCTTAAGACCATCTCTGGTCTTCGACCAGTTTCTAGTGGAACGATTACATTTGATGGCGAAGATATCAACAAGATTCCAGCGCATAAGCGGGTTGATCTTGGTATCTCACAAGTTCCAGAAGGTCGCGGAATTTTTCCCGGAATGACGGTTCTTGAAAATCTTGAGATGGGAAAGTTTAATCGCAAGGATCGTAAAGCTGAGATGGATGAAGATCTTGATCGTATCTACACCCTATTCCCACGTTTGAAGGAGCGAGTCTCTCAAGCAGGTGGAACTCTTTCAGGTGGTGAGCAGCAGATGCTCGCTATCGGTCGTGCATTAATGGCTCGTCCAAAATTGTTGCTCTTAGATGAGCCTTCCATGGGGCTAGCGCCACAGATGATTGCAAATATTTTCCGCATCATTACCGAGATCAATAAGCAGGGCGTCACGATCCTCTTGGTTGAACAAAATGCACAGCAGGCCCTGCAACGCGCTCATCGTGCTTACATCCTGGAAACTGGAAATGTGACTAAGGAAGCGAAAGCGTCAGATCTACTTAATGATCCAGCTGTGCGCGAGGCATACCTGGGAACAGGTGCTCACTAGCACGAAGCTATTTATCTAGAATGAGGCAGGTGATGCGAGCAGTACAAGTTCGCTGACCTGCCTCGTTTGTTATTACGATCTCATAGACACATAACGTGCGACCCAAAGAAATTGGGGTAGCAACTGCTGTCACCCAGCCACTTGTTGCAGATTTATGATGGGTAGCGTTGATATCTACGCCAACAATCTTGCGATCAGGACCTGCATGTAATTGCGTTCCGATAGAGCCAAGTGATTCAGCGAGCACAACATTTGCACCGCCATGGAGCAATCCGATTGGTTGCGTGTTTCCCTCAACTGGCATACGAGCAACAAGTCTTTCGGGGGAGACTTCAAGCATCTCGATGCCCATCTTGATATCGAGGGCGCCTTGTCCGCGTTCTTTGATGATTGCTAGGTAATCTGGTTGCGTCATAGTTGATGAGTTTATATCTAAGATGAGCCTATGACCACGAAGAGATTACTTCTTATCGATGGCCATTCCATGGCATACCGCGCTTTCTTTGCTCTCCCGGCCGAGAATTTCACCACCGCCCAAGGCCAGCACACCAATGCCATCTATGGTTTTGCAACGATGCTCATCTCCCTTCTTAAAGATGAGAAGCCCACCCACGTGGCGGTGGCATTTGATGTCTCTCGCAAGACCTTTCGAACAGAGATATT
>Ga0209087_1001365_pt1 | contig 14354 bp, 21 predicted proteins | sample S_130805_EF_Meta_FD_187321 | JGI IMG/M metagenome (GOLD analysis project Ga0209087, IMG submission 187321) | Freshwater microbial communities from Lake Simoncouche, Canada to study carbon cycling - S_130805_EF_MetaG (SPAdes) (version 2) | ecosystem: Environmental > Aquatic > Freshwater > Lake ...
TTGCTTTTTGAAATGTATTTCCGTTGAAATTATTGACACCAGTAAATGTTTGTGGATCGCGATTTAATAGAGCAACGTTTGTTGATAGTGCTGCGTCTGGTATGCTGTTGTTTGGAAGTGATATTACACAACCTGGACTAATCGTGAATTGGAGTTCGCATTGAAACGTGTCACACACAATATTAGTTGAATAAGTATCTGTTAATCCAGTCATACTCTTACTATTTGCTTGCTGATTACTTAGGGATGACATTTATATTTCTATGAGATTTTTTTTCTATATTTTTGTAAAATTAAGAACAGCAACGTAGTTGGCAAGATTTTGATTTGATGTGATTGTCGTGAATAAAGTCGTAAAATTTCCTCTAAACACTTGTAATCTAATCGGTCCACTTCTTGGCAAACTATCAAAATATACATCTGGGTTATCTTGGAGATTTGCGAAAAATACTATTTCGGCTGCGGCGTGTGTTTCTGCATGTAAAGCACCAATATAGTTTGATACAACACTTCCTTGTTGTCCAGATGCTTGATATACTGACGGAGTAGAACCAAGACTTAAAAACAATTGTGGGCTGTCGTTTGATATAAAATCGGAGTTATTTTGGCCTTTGTATGAAAATGCCATCTTATATTTTCCTTGTGGAATATTAGTCCAGTTAAACTCATAGGTACAGTCATTATTGTTTCCACTCGAGCTTGCTGAGACTTGTTGAGAGTTTAATACGATGTTAAACATATACGGATCTGAATAATTCATTTATAGTTATTGTTATTATTTTTTTATTAAATATTTATGCGAATGATGGCCCAGCAACCCCAGCAATGTCTCTTGCTTTTTGTATTCCACTAACGAAGTCCATTGGATTTTTAGAACCGACTATTCCACTGGCTGTCTTTGCTATTTGACTACCTTGTTTTACATAATCTAACCCTTTACCTAGCTCGGCCATTCCCAAGCCTGCTTCAGGTCCTAATAACGCAGATGCTCCAGCCTCTAATATAGGATTTGATAATATTTTACCTCCAACGTCAGCGACCGATCCAAGCACATCACCTACTTTACCAAGTCCACCAGAGATTTGATTGATGACCCCAGGCGCTTTTTTAAATATAGATGAAACTGCCCCCGGAATACTTTTAAACGCACCACTAATACTTCTCCCGATCTTTCGAAAAAACGACATACTATAAATATTTACAACATAAAAGATTTCTAAATTTATTTTTTCTCGATAAATAAATTTTTGATATTATTATCGATATAAGTATTATAATGATGAACCGTAAGAATTTACCTGGATTTCCCAACCCACTGCTGCGAAGACCGTTTCCAGTTTTAGATCCAATTGGAAGAGCAGCACTAGTAATGCCAAACAAAAATCTCGTGCGACCGATTGTCAAGTTCGGTCCAAAAAAGATGAAAATTAATTTTGCCTAATTCGCGTTTTGCCGCGAGCCTAATCATCATCCTCATCCTCAGGAAATATAATCTCATCCCATCCATCGTATAATCTATTGCTATCTACATTTACAAATAAAAACTTGAATGGTTTGTTAAACACTAAACGCATAACTGGGCGTATATAATCTTCATCACGCTCAATTAACTCACCCCATAGATTTTTCATTTCGTCTTTGGTTACTCGAAAGCAAAAAATATTACTCCACATTCTACGCAATTCTTTGGGAACGGCATAAAACGATTGGACCAAGAAATATAAACTCAAACGCAAATGCCGTCTGTTGTAGATGAGGTTTTTAAATAATTTCATGGTTTCTTTATTTTTTAGCAAACTTGCCATATCATCGAAAATAATTACAGACGTTTCGTTTTTCAAAGCAGCATCTTCAATCCTCGACTGGACTTCATATAAGTTATCAAAATTAAGTTCGTGATATATCTGGTCTTCCGGCAACTTGTCAAATATATTTTTTTCTATACTCTTACCACTATGAAGAGGTTGAAAGATAAACACACTAGTCTTTCCAGATTTAGCCCTTCCAATCAATAGATTTGTTGTATGCGTATTTAGGTAAGAAGTAAGTTCATATTTATCTAGTTTTTCGTGTAGTTTGGAATCACAAACCATAGAACAATGGGGTAAGTTAGGACGAGTATTTTCTTTGATTTTAATCATTATAAATATGTAGATATTTTTTATAATGATTTTTATAAATGAGCTACGTAATTGTAATCCCATCTTACAAACGGTCTATGGTTTTACTTTACCGAACTCTTAACTTCTTGGAGAGAAATAGTATAGACCCAAAATTAATCCATATTTTTATTGTAGAAGAAGACCTAGAAGATTATTCACAAATACCTACATATCTGTATAACAAGATGATAGTTGGTGTAAAGGGCTTGGGGCCTCAACGCAAGTTTATTGAAAATTATTTTGATGAAGGCACTTATGTGGTATCAATAGATGATGACATACAAGACATTATCTTTGCAAAACCAGATGAGGAAATACCACTACATGAGTTTTTAAATAATGCTTTTGAAATATGTAAAAAAGAAGGAGCTTATATTTGGGGGCTATACCCTGTCGGTAATGCATTTTACGCTAAAAATAATAAATGGTATTCTACGCACTTGACCTATATTATTGGAGCTTTATACGGATATATTAACCGACCAAAAAATGAAGAGATAAAATGCCCTCTTACTTTTAACGACGGTAGTATGGAAGATTTTGAGAGGACTATTCGTTATTGGCTACATGATAAAAAAGTTATTAGATTTAATACTGTATGCATAAAAACAAACTATTTTGGGACAGACGGAGGAGGTCTTGGTAAGTTTAAAGATAGGTTAGCTTCTATGGAACAATATGCTAAATTACTACACGCTCATTATCCTACAATTACTCGGATTAAAATTAAAAAAGATGGTCTCTATAATTTAGTATTGAAGGGGGGTGAGGGGCAGACCCTACGCATAAAAAATAAATGAATATTTATCACCAGATATTAATGGAGTATTATAATGTCTGTATTTTGATCCATCAAATGATACTATGGTATTACGTGTATCTATTTCTTGAGTATTTTCTAGAGTTTCAATAACTAAATTACATCCGTCGTAATCCCCTACAGAAAATATTATGGATGGACCATTATTGTATCTATCAATATGAGGGGTGCATACTACGTTGTGATTTAGTTGTATAGATCTCCATTTATGCTCTGGGAAATACTTTTTAGCAATATTTAATAAACATGCATATAATTCTGGATGTTTATTTGAAAATGCCGAAAGTTTCATACCATCACTATGAGGTTTAAATCGTCTGTATGTATAGCCTAATAAAGCTGACCGGTGATCGCCAAACATAGCAGCCCGACCCATGCGACAATCTGTTTTACCATTATTGTATTTTTTAAATCTCATTAATGGTATAGTTATGTTTTTACAAATATCATACAGCTCTATTGCATCTTCCTCGGATATCATTTATATTTACATTATACTATTTTTTTGAATATTTACTGAAGAACAACCAAAGTTCTGGAAGGAATATCAATCTTAAGCAGTGCGTCATACAAACATATTAACTGAATAACTTGTGCGTTGGTAGTAGCAGTTCCAATAGAAACTCTGACAGAAATAGGAGAACCTTGAGATGAGATACCAGTGAGAAGAGCCCCATTGGTTGAGAGCTTCTCAGTATTAGTGCCAACATAAAACTTACCCATCGCACATTGAGTGGTAGTAGTCGTGTTTCCAGAGTTAAACTCGGTAGGAGCAATAGAAAAGTTTGAAGTCAAAAGGTCGTGAGCAGGTCCAAATGCAGCAGACAACTCCATAGAAATACCGGCCTTATTCAAAACAGTAGATAGAGGACGAGGAGGATAAGGAAGACCACTCACAAAGAATTGGTAATCACCACCAGCGGTACCAGTGCAATCAACACTATCAAATAAAGTGTTAAGAGCAACAGTAGCAACTGTTCCAGACAAATGAGCGAACAATGATTTAATACTGGCTAATCTTTGATTAAACAAAAACTCCAAAGAACCTACAGACCCAGCAGCAAGGGTAACACCAGATGACAAATAAGATTGAGACCTGATAGTAATTGATCCTTGGCCCATAGCACTAATTGCTTGGTCCACATAGGGGGAAAACTCAATAATATCATAGCACAACTCGACGTTGGATAAAGAGTATGAAGCAATCGCGTTGGCACCGGTAGGAGATTGGATGGCATTTGCTAATGTTTCAGTCGTAAGTTGAATACGGCAAGATGGCATAAACTTCAATGGCACAAGATTATCAGCATTTGAAAGAATACAACCCAAAGGCGCCGCGTAAAAAAGACTAAGGGGAGCAGCACCAGTAGCAGTTGATAAATTGCCTCCATTAGCAGCGGTGGAACTAAAGTTAAAAGCAAAATCAGTTGTCCCAGTATTTGTAGTATAACCAAAAGAATTGGCAAGACCAACTTTCTGCGAATAATTCATTTTACAATTTACTAATAAATTACAAAGTTGGTTATAGTTCTGAATGCTTTCAACCACTTGTGATCCAACGATAGTTTCCAAACGAGACAAAAATGAATAAACTGGAGTTCCTCTAATAAAATTGTTGGCAGTACCAGCAGTTCCACCAGTCACAGTAATCTTATAACGAAGATAAAGACTTTCAGGAACAAGAAACCCTCGATTTACCAAATCGAACTGAATAATTTGAGAAGCACCGAATGTTTGTCCATTAATGGGAGAAGCCACAATCGAATTTGATTGGGTTCCTTCTGGTAAAGATATTGCGGATTTATAATTAATTTCACGAGGCAATACTGACATTATAACCTATGTTTTTATTATTTATTTGCCGATTTATTCTCAACTATTGCCTAAGCATTCGGAGGTGCTTCTTCCACGATATTATCTTTGTTTATTTTTAGCTGATTTATTAAAACGTCAATCTTACGGTAAATAATCAAGTTCAAAGTTAAAGTCCATCCTACATTATTGAAATTCACCAAGTTTCCATTTTCATCTTTTATAGTAATATCAATAGTTGATATGTATTTATTACGAATATGTGAATATAAACCATCGATGTTTGAATAGATAATCATATTAAATCCAGGTTGATTTACCGATATAGTACACAACAAATTACTAGTAGCATTTCCGACACTATCCACACTATCCACCGAAATATTAGTTGAAAATATTTTAAGTTTTTTAATTCCTAACAAATCAAATAAAAATGGAAAGGTAATCGTGTTTGCGGTTATTGTATATGAGGTATTAGCCGCAAAACCTAGCACACTATATATAGATGATGAACTTAACGTGTTCCATGTCCCACCCGATGTTAAAGTCATTGTTAAAATATTGGAATTCCGATTTAAAGTCATTGTAAATGTATGCCCATTAACCGCAAATAGCGTGGTCATCTGTGTTACTAGAGATGTGAAATTATAGTTACCTCCTGGTATTGTGATGTTAAAGTTTGTTGCGTTGACCACATAATTGAATATGTTATTATTTATGTCTATATTATAAAAACTCGCAGGTATTTCTGCACTGCCCAATCCGCATTCGGTATAAACAATACTATCATCAGGTGCCAAAACATTTGCGAAATCAAAAACTACGTTTGATAGAAAACTGCCATTCAAATACCGAGTTGCCGAGCTCGAGTTCAAACTAATTATCTTTTTTTCCCTAATAATATTATCTGACATTTATAAACTAACATAGAAAATTGATTCCATATTTTATTACGTATCAAATCAACATGGAAGAATTTAAGGAAATACATTTTGAAGGCAGTCTATTACGCGTGTATCGTAATGGAGAGATTTGGAAATGGTATATAACAGGGGGTAAATGGGGTAAAGCACAACAATGGATTATATTAAAAAATGATGGGGCCAGTCATGGATATTCACATATAGAATTAAATAAAAAAAAGGTTTTACATCATAGAATAGTAGCAATGGTGTATTTAGGATTAGATATTAACGATACCTATAGTGTAGTTGATCATAAAGATAGATGTAGAACTAATAATAATGCTAATAATTTAAGAATAATTACTCATGAACAAAATTGTCATAATAGCAACAAAACTGGATATTCATTTCGTAAAGATATTCAAAAATGGAGAGCATATATCACAGTTCATTATAAAAGAATTTATCTGGGATACTTTGATACAGAAGAAGAATCAAGAGAAGCATATTTAAAAGCAAAAGAAATTTATCACAAAATAGATTAGTATGATATTTATTCTTAAACGGATTTTACTTCGCCATGGTCGCAGCTTTTATCTAATATGGACGCGGCGGCCAGGTCCTCGTCTATTGATCGAAGGCTCATTTGTAAAGAATGTTCCGTCTTTTGTTGAAGACTATGTATTCGTTGATTAATCCACTCGACTTGACTTTCAGTAAACCATTTTCTATTAGTTTCTAGCAATATTACGTAGGTCATCGGGTTGAGCTCATTTAGGCTTGGATGTATAGCATTAATTTTAGCAAGTTCATCGTTGATCGTCATGGTGTCCATCAGCTTAACATAGTTTTTATAATTTTCCATCGGAGTTTCGGGCATTATATATTTATACAAACAAATATTCTTTAGACTTTTTTTCTGGAATTTGGGAAACATATTGAGGCTCAGGCAAAACATCGAACTTTTCAGTAGGAGCTTTACGATTTTTCTTTTGTTTAATAGATGCGGCCTTTTCTAAAATCTTATCATTGAGAGTTTCCAACTTGATTTCTTCTTTTTCAAGTTTCTTCTGGTCACGTTCGATTTCACGTAATCTCTTCAACTCTTCAGTCTTTGCTAGTCTAGCTTGTTTCATCTTTTCAAAAGCTGCCTGTTGTTTTTCTGTTCTTGGTTTCTTTTCCTTCACTCGGGGCGGCTCAACGCACTCAGGTTCCGAATCAATTAGTTCAGTCTCATCACGAATATTGTTGGTTTGCCTTTCCAAAACAGGAGGAGGAGGAATTTCTAAAGGTTCAGCTACAGGAGCCTTTTTCTTATATTGTCTTTTTGGTTTTTGAGGAGGGGATGGCACAAGTCCACTATCAGTTGACGTTTCCGAGTCGCTACTAACTAAAGGTTCAACGACGTGATCGACGACTTTGAGTTTACGAGTGTAAGTTCTTTTTTTTGGAGCTTCAATAGTTTCAGACATTCTATATAATTCTTCTATTGATTCTTTTTAAATAAATTTAATCTCGAATTCTTTAACAAATAATGGTTTTTGGAATATTGTTTAAATCGCTCGACATTTGCCAAATAGTACTCACGTTTGGTCTGAGTTTTTACTGGGTTTGGATTATCTCGTTTATACTTCTCAAGAAGACCTACCGACCGATTGTGTTTTTTCCTAATTCTTATAGCTACGTTTATAAACAAACTATACATAGTTGGTGGAACATTTAATCTTAAAATATTACGTAAAAGTTTATCTTCATCCATATCACACAACCAAAATGAATAACTGAACCCAAACCATCTCTTCATGCGTAGGTAAATATTCTTATAAAACAGACAAATACCGCGTGCTTCTTCATTGATATAATCATCGTCGGTTGGATACTTGGTATAAATCGCCATTATTATAATATTGAGAATAAATTATAAATGATTTTTTCAGAAGGACTAATTTCAGGGTTTTATATTACTGTATTCGGGTTTCTTGGGGCGGCTCTAGCCGTTTGTTATAAATCTAAATGTAAAAAATTTGCGTGCTGTGGATTAGTAATTGAAAGGGATATCGATGCCGAAGAACATATTGACCAAATCCAACTACAACAACGACCTACTCCTCCGTCGTATGAGGCGGGACCCATTACCGAAGCTGATAATACGCTAAATACCGAGCGTGTGTAGAGCTGTACCCCATACTCATATATTTGTTGAACAATACTAGCCATTTTTTTCTAAACTCCGACATAATATAATTATAAAAAATAAAAATTATATTATTTCCCTATTGTATAATGGATATGAATGTACCCGCATCAGTTAAAAAATACATCAAGAAAGTTAGAGCAAAAAAGGTCAAAGAAAATAAGATCCAATACAAATCTCAAAAACAAACAGCAAAACAGAATCAAATTGTGATCATCAACCAAGAAAAACCTAAACGAAAATATACTAAACGTGGTGGTAGTGGTGGCGGAGGCGGAGGTGGTCATGGCGGTAGCGACGGAGATTATCCACGTATTGTGTACGTTCCTACATCTTTACCTAATTTTAGTATTCCGTCTCAGCAACCGCAGGCAATTATACAGGAAATTCCACCAATGATGAATCAATTTCAACCTGTTAGAACATATCAAAATCCATTACGAATGGAACCTTTTAGATCAGCCTTGAATCCACCACCATTTACACAAAATAAACCAGCTCCAAACTTTGGAGAAGCATATCTTCCAGAGCAACAAGTTCCAGTGCCAAATCCTATATTACCAGATATTCCACTTGAAAGAAACTTCCTAGATATGCCCGCATCTCCAGCTCCGACAGAACCAATTTTTCCATCTTCATTCGCAGGACAGGGTTTCACAGAAAATTACGCAGTTAATCAATTGAATAGAGAAGTAAGACAGGAAGAAGAAGCATTCGATGATTATGGGGGTTATGATGCCCAAAGCCCAAGAGAGAACTCCGGAGAAGAAAGTATTTCGCCGCTGACTATTTCGCCGCTGACAGAGGTTGCTACTGGTGGTGGTGGTGGTGGCCGTGGAAACCGCGGCAGGCCATTTACAAGGCTGAGTCAGTATGATAAAGATTCCATTGCGTTGTATTTATACGCAAAGGATGACTTAGCACAAAGGAGAAGCTATAACGATTTAGAAAAACAGCAGTACCAGCGTGGAAGATTACTCCTTACCCAAAATAAGAAAAACAATCCTGAAGTCGTCGCATATCGTAGAGAATTGGAAGATGTTCTTGGAGGTAAAAAAAAAGCATAAATAAAATATTACCTATAATAAATGACCAAGTATAATGAATTAATTAAGTATTCGAATCCAGCTAGAGTTTATGAAAATATGCGTGATTATTTAAACGTACCTATTTATATTTCCGATAAACCTACAAAGAAGTATATGGTTAAAAAACCGGATGGATCTTGGGTTCATTTTGGAGAGATGGGATACCAAGACTTTACTAAGCATCAGGACCGAGCTAGGCAAGATCGTTATTTTAAGAGAGCGATGAATATCAAAGGCAATTGGTTCGACGATCCGTATTCCGCCAACAATATGGCCATAAATTTATTGTGGTTGTAGGTGTAACATAAGCAACTCATTTAAAACTTGCCTAAACATCATGTGATATAGCTGTTGGAGTCGTTGTTCATTTTCATGTAGTCTTTGTAGAATTGTGTTCAGATCATTACTCATTTTATATTATCTTAAAAAATAATACAAAATCAAATCAATTTTATTGAAAACGTGGTGATGAGTTGTGATAGGTTGTGATAGGTCTAAAAATAACGATTCACACCCTTCACAAGAAAACAAACACACCATATATGGTCTCAATCCATATAGGGTTTCTTTGAAAAAGCTGGTTGTGAAGACTTTTAGGGTTTTTTGCCAAAACTCATACTCTTATAATACATATATATTTTTTTTGTATTTTTAAAAATATTTTTGGATTACAAAAATAATTATACTTTTACTCTATTATACTCTTCAACTCTTCACAAGACCATAAAATAATAATAATAATATAAGAAGGAGAGCATATATGGTGTGGTTTGTACTACTAAAGTCCGTGGAGGGTTTTTTTGTTAACTCTCCATAAAGCCTACACCCTCCACAAAACCCATCACATGTAATAATAGTATAATAAAGAAATCCTATAAATATGAATAACAATGCCATCTCAATTATACCAAAAAAATAAACAATACGCATTGACATACAACGCGAAAAATAAAGATAAGATCCGGGAAATGAACCGAATTAATAAACGTAAGTATGATGTTTTTTGGAGAGAGTTCCGTAGACTATCATATATTCTTTTATCCCACGAGTGAAAATGTAATAATAGTTTTTATAAAAGGTATTTAAACAAATCTATCATTACATATATATAAAACAATGCCAATGCCATTCTTGAAAAACTGGACAATCGACCTAAATAAACTGCCACAATATACGTGTTTTAAAGGTAAATTTGAACTCGAACTCGATTACAATGTACTCATGATGATAGGTCAATCCACAAACCCAGTTTTTACAGATGATCGGAAACGACAACTACTGCCATTAATAACCAAGATAAATAAAGATACAAACATTTTAGAGGTGGAACATAAACAACGATATGGAATTGGTAGATTTTATGCGGAAAACCAAATATCACCAATATGTATATCTCGTCATATGAAACATACTTTATTTTCTTATTTGGATTGGATTGATATTGATATGGTCAAAGGACATCCTTCCATATTGTATAATATTGCTAAAAATAATAATATACAATTACATTTCATACCCTATTATCTAGATAACTTTAATGAAGTGATAACAACACTACAGAATTTTTACACAGCTGATGGAGAGGAACAAATTTCAAAAGATAATATCAAGGACATATTTTGTAGACTCATCTATGGAGGAGGTATTACAAAATGGTTCGAAGACTTAGACAAGGAACAAATAGTAGTAAAAACCACCGAAACCCATGCTATTATAAAAGAATTCAAAAAAGAAATAGATAAAGTCACTACACTAGTATATTTGAATAATACAGAGTTAACTAATAAGGTACGTGGAGATGAGACTCGAGAATGGAAATTAAAAAACCGAGTGATGTCTTATTTTTGTGGAATTATCGAAAATGAAATTATACATTTAACTTATAAGGTACTACAAAAAAGGGGAGCAATCCGGCCAAAGAAATATGCTTTGGAATATGATGGTATTTGTTTCTCTAGACCACAAGATATAGATTTAGACCAAGTTTTACAAACTATCAATAATACAATATTAGAAAAAACTGGATTAGCAGTCAATATGATATTTAAATCTTATAGTCCTATACATGTACATAATGAAATAATAGAAGCACGAATTACTATGCCACCGCCTGTAGCAATTGCTCAAGAAGTTCTTAATCAATCTATAACTATCGGAGTGACCGAATTTGACACATTACAAACTATTGACACCTATGAGCAGTTTAAAATTATATTCGAACGCAATCATTTCAAATGTCGTAGCAATTCTACTTTTTACAAAGAGGAATATGATGAGCATGGAATGTTTGTTAAACTAACGGCATATACTGAACATGGTTTGAAAATAGCGAATCGTGAATTTAATTTTACTAAAGTTAGTGCTCGTGGAAATAAACAACTAAAATATTTTATAGATGAATGGTTTGATGATAGGACTATTAGGGTCTATGAAGGTATGGATTGTTTTCCACCACCATTACGTTGTCCAAAACATATGTATAATACTTGGAAACCATTTGCTGTAGAAATATTATGTAATTTACAAAAAGATGAGAATGGTAAATGTATAATACCTTTGGAAGATTCTGATTTTATTGAAACTGGTTACCTGTTTATTTTAAAGCATATTTGTATTATAACTGGAAATGATGAGGTGGCAAATAATTATTTCATAAAGTGGTTAGCATTTATATTTAAATATCCAGCCGAGAAATGTACGATGCCTCATATGATTGGAGGCATGGGGGCTGGTAAATCAGAACTTTTAAATTTCATTGGATATATGATTGGGGAAACCAAGATTTTAAAATCTACCGAACCAGATAAGGATGTTTGGGGACATTTCAATGGACGTATGGCACATGCGTATTTGGTAATCCTTGAAGAGTTAAGTGAAAAGAAAACAACAGAATTCGATGGAATCATAAAAGATCTAATTACAAGTAGTGTTACATCAATAAATCAAAAAGGTGAGAAGCCTTATGATGTAAAATCTTTTCACAAATTTATATCAGCAAGTAATATCCAGACCATTAAAACAATCAAAGGTGACCGTAGGAATTTTATGATGAAAGCCTCAAACGAATTAATCGGTAATCAAGAATATTTTAAAAATCTACGAATGTATACAAAAGATAAACGCATTCAACAGATATTTCATGAACGATTGATGACTCAAGAGGTGGATGATTTTAAATCATTACCTATACCAGTAACAGAATATCAAAAAACATTACAGAATGCGAATAGGGACGAGTGTGACTTATATTTGGAACATTATATACGACATTTTATAAATGAGCATGAGAAGGTTGTTAAGAGTTCAGAGATGTATTTAGATTTTCAACAATGGATGGAACGTCAGGGATATGAATATAAGATGACCTGTACAAAATTTGTAAGAAATCTAAAGTTATTATCAGTACCTGAAGATGCGGTTCATACACATATTAGCAAACCAACACTACATAGGAGAGATGGAAATTATATCCAAATAAACATTGATATTTTAAGAAACTATTATGAATTGAATTAAGAAGTAATAATAGTTTAAAGACATCGAGGTAATGATAGTAATAAGATGAAATATATTTTACAGGATGCTACTAGTTTAATTGAAACCATAAATAAAATTAATGATGATGAAAAATTAGATATACCAATTACAGAACATACGATTGATAATATTAAAAAATGCTACAACGAAATACCAATGATATTTGATAGAATTGACGTGACCTATAAATCAAAAAAAAGAATTTCACCCTATAATGGAAAACATATTGTAGAAAAATATAGGACTGCGTTTAATCAGGTAAATAAATTAAGTACCGCATGGACATATATATCAAAAAATGAATATATTGTTGCTATGTTTTTACGTGGATATTTTTTAAAGAATGATAGGTTTAATGCTTTATCTAGATATTATGATAATAGTGATGAGCCATACCATTCTGATTTATTACTTATCTAGTATAGATTGTAAGTTAATTAATTTTGTAATATGCTGTGAATAATTCAAATACTTATTATGGCATCTTCTTCACATAGTGGTGAACCGAGTTAATAGATGTACCCATCTTGGATAACGTCTTTGAAATTTCTCCAATATTTTGTAATTCAGGATGTGTATTCTGTAATTTAGCATGTCGCATTGTATTCACAGACATACCTGTTTTTCCCCAAATCTTAGCAAGTCGTTTAGCAAAGGAAGACGCATTAAACGGCATGAATTCCGATGTAGTAAATAAATATGGGTTTTTGTTAAATCTGATCCATCGGCGTAAGATCCTATACAATTCTTTTGGAACTTCAACGCGTTGCTGTCCATAGTGTTTAGATGTTTTGTATGCGTTGAATACAAAGTCTTTACCTTCTAAATAATTGTCTTTTTCTAAATCAATCTTTCGAATTTTGAAATCATAATAATCTCTTGCTCTTCGAACTGGTACAAATTTTGATGACACCAGACAAAAGATGATGTAATCTTGTAGTTCCATATATTTGATCATATCGAATGATTTATCTAGATCATCCCAATAACCTTTTGTTTTTTCATACAGCTCATTATATTTGGCATCAACTTGTTCTGGAGTCACATGATTAGCTATGTTTTCTTCAGTAGGTATTTGTTCCAATGATTTTGTTTTTCTTTCTTTATTTAATGTAGAAATTTCATTAGTAAAAGGTGTAAGATTCGTAAACGCTTGAATAGCAGACATTAGATTAACAATGTATGAGATTGTATTAGTTTTAGTAGTAGGTAAATATTTTATAAAGTCTTCTATTGATACAGATTTTAATTTTTCAATATCGAGTTGTTTATCGGTTGGAAACATCTGTTTATAAATCGTTTTCAGATTCTTCTCATAACCCTTGATAGTATTTTCAGACAGCTTTGGTTTGTTGGTTTTTAGAACTTCAATAATATTGGACATATTTTTTATATATATTTTAATCCGCAAATTTTAAATCATTTTTTAGGAATTTCAATTAAGAATAAAATGAATACTTATAAAATGCCAATAAACAAGAGGCCAAGACGACGCGAGCCTTTAGGATTACGAATCATAACTTATAATGGTGTTGTTGTAGATACACCAGATGTAAACCATAGTATAAATATTGGAACGAATAGAGTTCAATGTACATGTGGAAGTATATTGTTAAGAGGTGGTTATTCTTATCATACAAAAAGAAAGGCTTGTGTAGATTATCATAAGTTAATTGGAAAAGAGGCCGAGATATTGAAGTATCTTCCATAAGAAGGGGCTACGGATAAAATAGCGTGAGAATTGTCAGTAAGTGGTGGAGGGTGAATGGTTGGGTGGGGAGTTAAAAAAAGATCTCTTCACCAGTTATAGGTAGACAAACCACACCATATATGGTC
>Ga0209087_1001371_pt1 | contig 14327 bp, 14 predicted proteins | sample S_130805_EF_Meta_FD_187321 | JGI IMG/M metagenome (GOLD analysis project Ga0209087, IMG submission 187321) | Freshwater microbial communities from Lake Simoncouche, Canada to study carbon cycling - S_130805_EF_MetaG (SPAdes) (version 2) | ecosystem: Environmental > Aquatic > Freshwater > Lake ...
TATCACCCGCATCCATTTTAAAAGGTGAATAAACAACTTCTGGGGCTTTTTGATGGGTGCAAAGCAAAATTTTGTTCTGGGATTCCTCAATAACACCAGCAGAATTAGCTAAATGTAAGAAACGATATTTACTTTGCTCTTCTTGGTGTGTGGCAACAAAAGTACCACTACCTTGCCTACGAATCAGCAGTTGCTGCTGGACCAGCTCATCTAGAGCCTTACGGATGGTTCCTTGACTGACCTGATATAAAGACGCTAGGTCAAATTCACTAGGGATTAATTCCCCTGCTTTCCAAAGTCCCTGCTCGAGAGCAATCAAAATTTTATGCTTTATTTGCTCATAAAGTGGTAAATCTAGATGCTTTTCTAATGAATTGTCATGTTTGGTTTCCATAATAGATATCATATATGCACTGTGAGATAAAAAATATGAAACTTTATTTTTATCAAATAGCCTTTATTTTTAATTATTTTGGAGCTAGTTATGTCAAAAGCACCCCTGCGCGTAGCAGTCACCGGAGCGGCCGGTCAAATTGGATACTCTCTTTTATTCCGCATCGCCAATGGCGATATGTTAGGGAAAGATCAACCAGTTATTTTGCAATTATTAGAAATTCCTGATGAAAAAGCACAAAATGCCTTAAAGGGCGTCATGATGGAACTCGACGATTGCGCTTTTCCGTTATTGCAAAGCATGTCTGCCCATGGCGATCCAATGACTGCATTTAAAGATATTGACTATGCTGTTCTCGTTGGTGCTCGCCCTCGTGGTCCTGGTATGGAAAGAAAAGATTTGCTTTCTGCTAATGCACAGATTTTTACTGCTCAAGGTAAAGCCTTAAATGCTGTAGCAAAAAGAACAGTTAAAACTTTAGTTGTAGGCAATCCAGCAAACACAAACGCATACATTGCAATGAAGTCTGCTCCAGACCTGCCAGCGAAAAACTTTACCGCCATGTTACGTTTAGACCACAACCGTGCTTTATCGCAGCTCGCCTCCAAATCTCATTCAGCTGTTGCTGACATTGAAAAATTAGTCGTTTGGGGTAACCATAGCCCAACGATGTATCCAGATTATCGTTTTGCAACAGTCGGTGGAAAATCCATTAAAGAATTAATCAACGACGAAGACTGGAATAAAAACACATTCTTGCCTACTGTTGGTAAGCGTGGTGCCGCAATTATCGAAGCTCGTGGCTTATCTTCTGCTGCATCTGCGGCAAATGCAGCGATTGATCATATTCACGATTGGCACCTTGGCACGAATGGTAAATGGGTCACAATGGGCGTACCATCTGATGGTTCTTATGGCATCCCCGCCGAGGTGATGTATGGCTTCCCAGTTACTTGTGAAAATGGTGAGTACACTGTAATTAAAGATCTTCCAGTAGATGAGTTTTCTCGCGAACGTATGGATTTCACATTAAAGGAACTTCTTGAAGAGCAAGATGGTGTTAAGCATCTCTTGTAATTCAAGGGATTTTAATGAAGCCATCTGAAGCTCTCTTCGCTGGTAAGGTCCCCAAAGCCTTACCAGTATGTGACCACTACTGTGGCACAGAAGCACGTATGAAAAAGGCTCTGGCTCTTCAACAAGAGCTTGGGCCTTGTTTTGATATCACATTCGATTGTGAAGACGGCGCTCCCTTAGGTGAGGAAGAGAATCACGCTTATTTGGTAGCTCGTCTGATCAATAGTCCAGAAAATCAGTTTGGACGAGTTGGGGTTCGAGTTCATGATCCACAAAGTCCCCATTTCACACAAGATATAGAGATATTGATTAAGGAATGTGCCAATCGCCTAGCCTACATCACGATTCCAAAAGTCGAATCTGCCGTCCAAGTGAGCCATTTAATTGAACAAATTAATTCCAAAGCAGCGCAGCATGAGGTAACAGTCCAGATTCCGATTCATGTATTGATCGAAACTCATGCATCACTTGCCGATGCCATGCACATCGCCTCGTTACCGCAAATTGAATGTCTTAGCTTTGGTTTAATGGATTTTGTCTCGGCTCACTACGGTGCTATTCCGGCAAGTGCCATGAGTACAGATCAATTTAACCATCCTTTGATCCAGCGTGCGATGCTTGAAATCTCTGCGGCATGTCATCGTTTTACTATTATTCCCTCACATAACGTGTGTACAGAAATACATGATTTAGAGAGAATCCGGCAAGATTGTCTGAAGGCTAAGGATTTATTTGGATACACTCGCAAGTGGAGTATTCATCCTAACCAAATACCTGTTATTGTAGAAGTATTTAATCCACAGAATCATCAAGTGGATGAAGCTTTACTGATACTACAAGCAGCACAAAAAGCCCTGTGGGGGCCCATTCAATATGAGGGAAAGCTCCACGACAGAGCAAGTTATCGTTTTTATTGGATGGTTTTACAACGAGCAAAAAACTCAGGGAAAAATTTCCCACAACTGAGCCTTTTAGATTGGTTTAACTAATGATGTTTGAATATTTACTAAATGCAGAAAAGTACAACAAATATTCCCTATGTCAATTGTTGCGTTTATTGATTGTTGGGGTATTTTTATGCGCCGTCTTTTTGGGATATCAATCGGATGCTCATGCTCAGAAGAAAAATACGAATCAACCACCAACCAGAACTAACTCATCAGAGGATGAAAAGAAGTTCGACATGCTCAAATCTGGCAATGAGACTGTTTGGACTTGTGAGAATAATGTCAAAGTAAAGACCGCGCAAGCTGGTAGTCAATATCTGTTTTTACATAATAAGAAACTCTACACAATGAATGGTATTGAAGCTCTGAATGGCGTTTCTCGCTTTTCAGACATTGTGCATCGTATCGACTGGGTTATTATTCCTGGCAAAGCAATGCTTTTTGATAGTAAGGCTGGACAACGTCTACTTGACTACTGTAACCACCCTGATTTAGCGCTAGTAGATAAATCAAAAGAAATTGATTTAATGAAATAAGAGTTGTTGTGCAGGTGTGTCTTCTGGCATTTCTGCATGCACTACTTCTGCAGATCGATTTGGGAATAAAGGTACTCCGCAATCCTCACACATCTCTGGAGTAAATAACATAGCATGTTTAAATACATCACCAACACCAGCCAAATGCAGTGTGTCTGAAATTAATTCAATCGTTGTGTTGCCACTCCCACCATTTTCTATATCATCCATCGAAACTGTTTCTCGGTCATACAAAGGCCATACTACCCCGTAAATAATTTCAGGATGCCCCTTAATTGCGAAAGAAATACGGAACTCGTCGGTTATCTCAAGACCAAATGGAGCGACAACGCAGGAAAGTTCAGGTGGTGTAACGCCCAGTGAGGACTCCAGATAATTAACTGCTGCCGTTAAACTTAAAGGACGTACGCGCTTATCCGCTTCTCGACAATTGGTAAAAAAAGCATCAGGCAATAAGATTTCAAACTCACATCCAGGCAATAACTCTGACATAACAGAATGCATCGACTCTTGCCATTGTTTTAGGGCTATGCTCCTCTCCAAGCGAAAAGGCTCTTCGGCTTGCCAAATAAACATGGGTTGACCAATTTCTGAAGCAACAGCACATAAAATAAATCGAGGATCTGCTAGGACGGGAACTGTTTCTGGCATTTCTTTTAGTTGGTAAACAACATCCGCTTGTTCAACTGCTGATTTAGCCATTTTTTCCAATAATATTCTAGTCTGACTATGAGATTGTGGAATTTGATCAATGCTATATAACCAAGGAACAATAGATAAATGAATTTGTTTAGTGAAAATAAATTCTTTTAAATACTCAACCGTTTCAGCAATTAAACCAGTTCGAATCGGCCCTGATGGAATTGCATAACGAGTTTGCGCAATCATCGGTATTGCCAAAAGTAAAACCTCATAATATTTTCCTTCGAATTCATAAACCAAGGATTCAGAAGCAGTTTCAATGGCGTCAGCAAGTATTTCAAATGCTGCCGTTTGTGATTTAAAAGTTTGATCTAGCGCAGCATCCAAGACCGCCTGGTTTTGATTGCTAAGTAAGCGGTTAAGGCGTTCAAATAGTTTTTTTTCCCAAAAATTATCCTCAACTTTACTACCGGAGGCAGCAAGCGCCAAAGCTTCCGAGACCAATTTTTCAACCTCAGGAGAGTTTCTTGACTTTGTAGGAATCCGTGTCGATAAAACTGGTTTTGTAGCAGATTTTGAGATGGGCATTATTTTTGTTGCTTTCTCTGAAAAACAGGCTGGTGAGTCTGAGATAGTGCCGGAACATACTGATATCCCTCAAGATCAAAATCTTGTAATTTGATTGGGTCTTGAATTGAATTTTGTATTACATAACGAGCCATTAAGCCTCTAGCACGTTTTGCATAAAATGAAATGATCTTAAACTTTCCATCTTTTTCATCTTGAAATACTGGCGAAATAATAGGAAAGCCTAATTCTGTGGCTTGGATAACTTTAAAATATTCCTCTGATGCTAAGTTGAGTAACATAGGCTTTTTTTGGCTTGCCAATTCTGCTTGAATACGTTTAGTAATTTTAGATCCCCAAAAACTATACAAATCACCTCCAAGTTTATGCTTTAGGCGAGTTCCCATTTCTAAACGGTATGCCTGCATCAAATCAAGGGGTTTTAATACCCCATATAAACCTGAGAGGATTCGGACATGTTTTTGAGCAAAATCTAATTGCTTCTTATTCAAAGATGTAGCATCTAAACCTTCATAAACATCACCATTAAAGGCGAATAAAGCTGCTTTACTATTTTCATTAGTAAATGTCTTACTCCAACTAGAATATCTTGTCGCATTTAATGCGGCCAGTTTGTCCGATAACGACATCATGGAGGCAATTTCTTGGGTAGAGAGTTTTTTTAATTCCGTGATTAACTGTCCCGCCTCAGGAATAAACTCAGGTAAGGTATTTGGCAAAGACAACTCAAACTCATCAAAATCTAAAGTCTTTGCTGGAGATAAGATGATCAACATACTTAGAATAATAATGTAATTAAGTTAATAATATTTATAACAAGACTTTTGCATCATTCATAAAAAATAATGAATCGTCATAGTAATGTTCTATCAGTTTACAATCAAACAATTGACATGAGGGGAATTTTGTGGATTTTACATATTCAAGCAAAGTAGAAGAATTAAGACAACGTTTACTAAGTTTCATGGATGAGCATATCTATCCTAATGAACATCGTTTTTATGAAGAAGTAACCGCCAATCGTCAAGCTGGAAATGCTTGGATACCAACGCAATTGATTGAGGAATTAAAACCTAAGGCGCAAGCCGCTGGCCTATGGAATTTATTTCTACCGCGATCAAACCGTGCTCCTGAAGGACTTAATAATCTTGAATATGCCCCTTTATGCGAAATCATGGGCCGTTCACATATTGCTCCAGAAGTATTTAATTGCAATGCTCCAGATACCGGCAATATGGAAACAATTGAACGTTATGGTACCGAAGCTCAAAAGGATATGTGGCTCGAGCCTCTCTTAAAAGGCACCATACGGTCAGCTTTTTTAATGACAGAACCTGAGGTGGCTTCTAGTGATGCCACGAACATCCAATGTAGTATCCAAAAAGATGGTGACGAGTACATCATTAATGGTCGTAAATGGTGGTCATCTGGCGCCGGGGATCCACGTTGCGCAATTTATATTGTCATGGGTAAAACAGATCCAGATGCGCCTCGCCATACTCAACAATCTATGATCCTTGTGCCAGCTAATACTCCCGGAATTCGTGTAGTTCGTCCTTTATCTATTTTTGGTTATGATGATGCTCCTCATGGACATATGGAAGTGATTCTTGATCATGTGCGAGTTCCAGCAAGTAATATCCTTCTTGGTGAAGGCCGAGGTTTTGAAATTGCTCAAGGTCGTTTAGGTCCTGGTCGAATTCACCACTGTATGCGTTCCATTGGTGCTGCAGAGCGTGCTCTAGAGTCCATGTGTAAGCGTTTAAAAGAACGTGTAGCGTTTGGTAAACCTATTTCTGAGCAAGGTGTTTGGCATGAGCGAATCGCCGAATCTAGATGTATGATCGATCAGGCTCGCCTTTTAACACTCAAAACAGCTCACACCATGGATATCGCGGGTAATAAGGTGGCAAAAGCAGAAATCGCAATGATCAAAGTAATTGCCCCCAATATGGCTGCCAAAATTATTGATTGGGCTATCCAAGCACATGGGGGTGCAGGTGTAAGTCAAGACTTTGAACTTGCATATCATTATGCCTGGCAACGTATTCTGCGTTTAGCCGATGGTCCAGATGAAGTTCATCGTGCTGCTATTGCCAAAATTGAGCTAGGTAAATCTTTGTAACTACTTCTGCTATTGGAAAATCACCGTACTTTTGCCATTTAATAAAATACGGTGTTCTGCTTGCCACTGAATAGCTCTCGCTAGTGCCATTGACTCTACATCTCGACCAATAGCAGTCAGCTGATCAGGGGTCATTGAGTGATTAACACGCGAAATCTCCTGCTCAATGATTGGACCTTCATCCAAATCAGTAGTGACATAGTGCGCGGTTGCACCAATCAATTTAACACCACGCTGATGAGCCTGTAAGTAGGGTTTAGCTCCTTTAAAACTAGGTAAAAATGAATGGTGAATATTAATCACTCTTCCCGCTAAAGCTTCACATAACCTTGGTGATAAAATTTGCATATAACGTGCAAGAACGACTAAATCAATTCTTTCTTTGTCAATCAGATCTAGCAACTGCTGCTCAACATCATTTTTACGCCCATCTTCAGCAGAAGTGATTGCGAAGTAATGATATGGAATTTGATATGACTTTGCCAAATCATTGAAATCATGATGATTCGATCCGATACCAGCAATCTCAATCGGTAAACTGCCCGTTTTGGTTCGAAATAAAAGATCATTAAGGCAATGACCAAATTTAGAAACCATAATCAAAACACGGGGTTGTTGCTGTAAATTATAAAATTTTGCATCCATCTGAAAACGGTTCTGAATACTAGAAAAGTTCGCTTCCACTAAAGCAAGCTGTAATGGTTTTTCTATCTGCTCAAAATGAATCCGCATAAAAAAACGACCTGAAAAATGATCCGTATATTGAGCTGAATCAACAATATTACATTGTTGCTCATATAAAAATTGACTCACTGCAAAAACAATCCCTGGACGATCTGGGCAGATAATTGTCAAAATATAACCAGGATGTGGTGAACTTAGGAGGTTTGTGGATAATGTATTCATGCAACTATTATCTTTCAAATTTAAATTTCTATAAATAGTTAACGATGCTAAATCATTCCAAAGAATTTTGGCCCCAAAAACCCCTAGCTGAAGTCATGCGACCTTCCCGAATTGAAGATGTCGTAGGCCAAGAGCATATTTTGGGCTTCAATAAATCTTTACAAATAGCATTCAAAGCCAAAAAAATGCACTCTATGATTTTATGGGGGCCACCAGGAGTCGGCAAAACCAGTCTAGCTCGACTCATGGCAACGGCATTTGATTACCATTTTATAGCTTTATCAGCAGTACTTGCTGGAGTGAAAGATATTCGTCAAGCGGTAGATGAAGCATTACAAATTGAACAACAATCGAGAAGAAAAACGATTCTTTTTGTCGATGAAATTCATCGTTTTAATAAAAGCCAGCAAGATGCCCTCTTGCCTTTTGTTGAATCTGGACTTCTTACTTTTATTGGTGCCACGACTGAAAATCCATCCTTTGAAGTCAACTCAGCACTTTTGTCTCGCGCTCATACCTATGTACTAAAACCACTAGAAGAAAAACATCTTAAAGCTTTACTCGTGCGTATTCCAGAAGTTACCCAAAGACCTTTAAATATTACAGATGATGCGATTCAAACCTTAATTCATTTTGCTGATGGTGATGGTAGAAGATTTTTAAACGCAATTGATCAAGCGCTTACAAATCAAATCGGTAATGATCAATTTATGATTGATCAAGCTTTACTAGAACAGGTCCTCCAATCTCAAGGACGACGTTTTGATAAAGGCGGAGAGCATTTTTATGATCAAATCTCCGCCCTCCATAAATCCGTTCGTGGCTCTCATCCGGATGCAGCCCTGTATTGGCTTTGTCGCATGTTAGATGGTGGTGCTGATCCTTTATATTTAGGCCGTAGAATCATTCGCATGGCTTGGGAAGATATTGGTTTAGCAGATCCTAGAGCTATTCAATTATGTTTAGATGCCGTACAAACTTACGAGCGTCTAGGATCGCCTGAGGGTGAATTAGCCTTAGGTGAAGCGGTTATTTATTTAGCTTTATCAGCAAAAAGTAATTCTGCCTATAACGCCTATAACGCTGCAAAAGCCTTTGTCGCAAAAGACTTTAGTCAAGAGGTTCCTCTCCACCTGCGGAATGCTCCAACACAGTTAATGAAGAATTTAGCTTATGGACAGCGATATCGATATGCTCATGATGAACCTCATGCATATGCAGCGGGTGAATCTTATTTTCCTGATGGTATGAAAAATCCACAATGGTACTTACCTACAGACCGTGGGTTGGAGATACAAATTAAAGAAAAAATGGCTTTATTAAAAAATCTTGACGAACAAGCTTTAAAAAAGAAATAGTTTAATTTTGCACAAATTGAACAAATTCCTGAACAGGAATTCGTTCCGTCAGGAGTTGATTTTCTGGAGCATGAGTATTTTCATAACCCAGTGAAATACAACAGACTAATTGCTCATCATCAGCAAAACCAAGATGCTCTGCGACGATTTTGTGATAAGAAATAAATGCCGCTTGCGGGCAAGAACCGATACCTCTGGCATTTGCCGCTATCAAAATGTTTTGTAAAAACATTCCATAATCTAACCAACTTCCCTGTTCCATCATTCTTGGTATAGAGAAAAATAATACGGTTGGAGCACCAAAAAAATCAAAATTTTTCGCATGTTGTTCATGCATTTTTTGATGTTCACCACGAGCAATCCCGACTAATTTATATAAATCAAAGCCAACTTTACGACGTCTAGATAAAAATGGCTCTACCCAGCTCTTTGGATAATAAATATATTCTGGACGACATAAAGAACGTGCGGCAGGATCATTAAATACCGCTTTCACAGCATCAGAAAGACGTTCTTTTGCGGCTCCCTCTAAAACATATACTTTCCACGGCTGTATGTTAGATCCTGAAGGTGCTCTACCAGCAACTTCAATCATATCTAAAACAGTTTGATGAGGGATGGGTGTTGGTAAAAATGATCGAACAGATTTTCTGGTACGAATCACATGATCAACAATCTCGCTGACATCTTGTTTTGTCATAAGACCTATAGTTTATTTAAACACGCTCAATCATCATTGCAATACCCTGCCCCACACCAATACACATGGTACATAGCGCATAACGACCTTGACGATGCTCTAATTCATAAAGAGCAGTAGTAATTAATCGAGCACCGCTCATACCTAAAGGATGGCCAAGTGCAATAGCACCCCCATTTGGATTTACCCTCTCATCATCATCAGCAACACCAAGTTCCCGAAGAGTCGCAATCCCTTGAGCAGCAAAGGCTTCATTGAGTTCAATAACATCGACTTGATCGATGGTCATACCCAATTGTGCCAAGAGTTTTTTACTTGCAGGTGCAGGACCAATACCCATTATTCTTGGGGGAACTCCAGCAGTTGCCATTCCTAAAATTTTTGCGCGAGGTTTTAATTGATATTGGTTCATTGCTTGTTCAGAAGCAATTAATACAGCACAAGCACCATCATTTACACCAGAAGAATTACCAGCAGTCACGCTGCCATCAGGCCTAACAATCGGCTTTAATTTTTGCAAAGCTTCAATCGAAGTTGAACGTGGATGTTCATCTAAGAGAATAGTGAAAATCTCACCTTTTTTTGACGTAATATTGACAGGCACGATTTCTTTACCTAAACGTCCATTGTTCTGAGCAACTAAAGCTTTTTCCTGACTTCTCAAAGCAAATGCATCTTGATCTGCGCGAGATACTGCATAGTCATCGGCAACGTTTTGAGCAGTCTCAGGCATCGAGTCAACACCATACATTTTTTTCATCAAAGGATTTACAAAACGCCAACCAATAGTCGTGTCATAAACAGCATTATTTCTAGAAAACGCTGTTTCTGCTTTAGGCATCACAAAAGGGGCGCGACTCATACTTTCAACACCGCCCGCTATACCCATCTGGATTTGACCAGAGGCAATCGCACGGGCAACTACACCAATAGCGTCCATACCAGAGCCACATAAACGATTGACGGTCGATCCTGGAACATCGACTGGCAATCCAGCTAATAACGAACTCATGTGGGCTACATTACGATTATCCTCACCAGCCTGGTTAGCATTTCCATAAACCACTTCATCTAATTTGGTCCAATCTACAGATGGATTTCTAGCCATCAATGCTTTAATTGGCAAAGCTCCTAAATCGTCGGTTCTGATGCTAGATAAGATACCGCCATAACGACCAATCGGTGTTCTAACAGCATCACATATATACGCAACAGGTATTGCATTCGACATATTAATTTTCCTCTATCAATTGAGCTTGAGTGACTGCTTGAACAGTTTCGATACTCATGCCATTAAATAATTCTTTGACTAAAAACCCGTGAGGAGTAATCTCAAAAATCCCCAGATCTGTAAATACCATAGCAACACATGCAACACCAGTTAAAGGATAGGTACATTTATCAACCAACTTACTCATCCCATCTTTTGTCTGATGTTCCATCATAACGAAGGTTTTTTTGGCACCTACGGCAAGATCCATTGCTCCACCCACAGCAGGTATTGCATCTGCTTCACCAGTATGCCAACTTGCTAAATCTCCAGTTTGAGATACTTGAAATGCTCCTAATACACAGATATCTAGATGACCACCACGCATCATGGCAAATGAGTCTGCTTGATGAAAAAATGCACCTCCAGGTTCGAGGGTCACCGGTTGCTTACCCGCATTAATTAAATCCCAATCTTCCATACCTTTTTCCGGAGCAGGTCCCATACCAAGAATGCCATTTTCGGAATGTAAAAAGATATCTTTATCTTCGGGTAAATAATTAGCAACTAATGTTGGCATTCCAATACCAAGATTGACATAAGAACCCTCATCTATATGAAGTGCGATTTTTTGTGCAATTTCATTTCTTGTAATGGGCTTTAAATTATGTTGACTCATGCTGGACCTCTTACTAGTGCGACGTGTTTCACAAAAATACCTGGTGTGACAACAGTCTCTGGATCAATCTCGCCAATCTCAACAATCTCACTCACCTGCGCAATGGTAGTTTTAGCGGCAGTTGCCATGACAGGACCAAAGTTACGAGCAGCTTTTCGGTAAACCAAGTTACCATATCGATCAGCCCGCAAAGCTCTAATAAGAGCAAAATCAGCTGCCAGAGGTGTCTCAAACACATAATGTTTTCCATTGATCAGTCGTGTTTCTTTACCCTGTGCCAATAGAGTTCCATAAGCTGTTTGAGTAAAAAAGCCACCCAGGCCAGCTCCTTGAGCTCGAATACGCTCGGCAAGATTGCCTTGAGGAACTAACTCTAGCTCAATTTGTTTTGCTCGGTACAGTGTTTCAAAGTGATGAGAATCAGCCATTCTGGGATAAGAACAAATAATTTTTCTAACTCGACGCGCCTTGAGCAAGGCAGCAATTCCAGTCTCACCACTACCAGCGTTATTAGTAATAATGACAAGGTCTTTAGCATCCTGATTCACAAGACAATCGATCAAATCATGGGGGATGCCTGACCCCCCAAAGCCACCAACCATAATTGTTGCACCATCCTTTAAACCACTAAAGGCGTCTTCCATCCTATCTAAAATTTTATTAATCATTTAATATCAACACTATTTATTCCGCAGGACCAATATGCAAATCTAAGCTTCCTAATTGATCAATATTGCCGACCAAATGATCACCAGTTACAACAGGACCAACACCTTCTGGAGTGCCTGTATAAATCAAATCACCCGTATTTAAATGATAGTACTCAGATAAGTTAGCAATAATTTCCGCTACACTCCAAATCATATCTTTTAAATCAGCTTTTTGTTTCGTAACGCCATTGACCAACAAATCAATATTACCTTGATTTAACTCACCAATTTCTGATTTAGGTACTAATGGCGTAATCACAGCAGAATTTTCGAAAGCTTTGCCAAAATCCCATGGACGACCGATTTCGCGACTTTTAATTTGTAAATCTCTTCTAGTCATATCCAATCCACATGCATAACCATAGATATGATCTTGTGCATTTTCAACAGAAACCCTAAACGCAGGTTTACTGATCGCAATCACTAATTCCATTTCATAATGCAGATTACTGGTGCCGAGAGAGTAAGGAATAGTCGCACCACTTAGAACTAAAGCATTAGCTGGCTTAGTAAAATAAAATGGAGGTTCACGATCAGGATCAAAGCCCATTTCTCTTGCATGAGCTGCGTAATTTCTACCTACACAAAAGATACGAGAAACTGCATATTGTAATTGTGAGCCACGAACTGGCACACTTGGAATGGGTTCTGGAACATATACATAATCCATGATTCGTCACCTTTCAAGTTGTTTGATTAATCTTGTTAGGATGATAAACCAAAAGAAAAAATAATCTCTATTCGAGACAGCTTTTATTACTCTTCACTTACAGAATTATCTAGGATTGGCATCCCAGCACTACTGTCAGAAGTAACATTCAACTTAGTTACAGATAGGGCTGCATTAGAAAAAGTTTCAGATTCATTACTTTCTTTTATTTGGCTAACAACAATCGCTTTGACTGGCTCTGTACGCAGTTGAAATGGCGCTTCTTTGAGCTCAATACTTTGGGTATTTTGAGTCAAATTAACAACTTTTACCCCTTGATAATAGGCATCAATTTCATGCAAATGATGACCAACTAATCGAAATGGTCCTACACCAGCAACTACTTTATTTTGTCCTGGCACAATATCAATTTTTTGTTGATTTCCCTTGCCATCAACAACACAGACACTTTGTGATGTTTTACCTGTTAAAACAACAAAATTTCCAGCAAAATTGGCATTTGTAGGCACAAAAGTACTCGTATTTTGAACTTGAATTGAACAAGGATTGGTAATATCTTGCGTTGAATTTTTTTCTAAAACAACGACTTCTTCTTTATACCCATCCTTGGTATTCAAAGATTGAGAAGTTTGTATTTCCGAGTTTTTTGAAGCTTTCACTGCAGTGGTGTAAAGACTTGCATCAGGACTTAAAAATTCATAAGCACTAAAACCCACAATAATTAAACTCATCAAGCCCAATCCCATTGCACCACTGAAAGTAAATTTAAGCTTTGGTGATGGATTATCCTGTTGTTGAAATCCAGAAAAATTGATTTCAGATTTCAGCTCTGGTGCAATACCTAAAAATGCTTGATCCTCTTTCATTTGTAACAGAGTCGCCATTTTCTTGGCAGTTTTAAGCTTTTGAGATTGAGTATAAAAAGAGGATTTTCCACCTTCTTCAATTTGTTGAATTTGTAATTCAGAACAACATAATTTTTGACTTATATAAGAACGAGATTTACCCTGCAACTCTCTTGCCTGTTGAAAATTTTCGCCAATAATATACGACTCAATATCAATCTGATGCATAAATTGAATTCAATTATTCTTAGGATTTATTTAGAAATATCTACATTAAAATTGGTAGAATTTATTAATCGTATAACTTTATTAAAAATATATGACAAAACTAATCTTTTTTGTCATTACAACTACATATGTCGACAATAAATTACCTAACTCAAATTCATATCGAATTCGGTGCATTAGAAAAATTACCCGCGGAATGTGAGCGAATTGGTATAAAACACCCACTGATTGTTACTGATCAAGGCATTAAACAAGCTGGGATTCTATCTCAAGCTCTGCTTGTATTAAAAGATCTACCCGTTATCATTTTTGATCAAACTCCTTCAAATCCTACAGAAGCAGCCGCCAAAGAAGCTACTAAAATTTACAATCAATATCAATGTGATGGGCTCATTGCATTAGGTGGAGGGTCATCTATCGATTGTGCTAAGGCAGTAGCAATTCTAACGACTCATCCAGGCCCCTTAAAAACATATGCAACGATAGAGGGTGGATCAACAAAAATCACCATCAACACTGCTCCAATAATCGCAATTCCAACGACGAGTGGCACGGGAAGCGAAGTAGCTAGAGGTGCTATTGTTATCTTAGATGATGGTAGAAAAGTAGGATTCCATTCCTGGTTTTTAATGCCCAAAGTAGCCATCTGCGATCCACTACTGACCATCGGATTACCGCCTCGATTAACTGCAGCTACTGGAATGGATGCCAT
>Ga0209087_1001372_pt1 | contig 14317 bp, 5 predicted proteins | sample S_130805_EF_Meta_FD_187321 | JGI IMG/M metagenome (GOLD analysis project Ga0209087, IMG submission 187321) | Freshwater microbial communities from Lake Simoncouche, Canada to study carbon cycling - S_130805_EF_MetaG (SPAdes) (version 2) | ecosystem: Environmental > Aquatic > Freshwater > Lake ...
TAGGCGGGCTCATCCGCTGGCGGATCTCAGCCCGCAGCGCGGGGTCGTAAGGCGATTGCATCACTCATGGTTGGCCCCCTGGTGGATCGGTCGGACAGGGCGGACAACTTTGCTGGTAGTGGGGGCTGGTTGCTTTTTTCAGGAATCCCTAATGGGCCTGGTCCGCCCTTGGACGCCAGTGCTACTTTTAAACTGATCTGCAACCAACTAATGCCAACCCAATTTCCAGCCCAACTCAAATCCGGTTTGGAACAGGTGAAGGAATTATTGTCCAACAAAAACAGTGGTGAAGCGCGACGGGTGCTGGCCTCCGTGCCAGGCGGTGAAGATTATCCCCAGTATCACACTGCTATGGCGAGAATTGCCCTAATGGAGGAGAATAAACCCCTGGCACTTGCCCATATTGAACAGGCTTCTATACTGGCTCCTGAGAATTTAAATCTTCTTCTGCGCATTGGCCGGATTCGGCATGCAAATCATGACACTGCCGGGGTACAGGAAGTGGCCGATAAGCTGCTGCAATTGGGAGCGCAGTCTGCGAAGGAGCTGGTGCAACTAATCTCCTTCTTTTTGTTGATCAACCAGCCTAATAATGCACTGATAGTCCTTAAAAATGCTGTCGCCCTTTGCCCCAACGATGCTGCTATGCGTCAGATCGCTGGTCGTTACTTCTTCCGTCACGGTGAGCTCGTGGAAGCTGAACAATCACTAAAAGACTCCCTGCGGTTGGCTCCGTCTAACCATGCAGCAGCGATCCTTTTGGGTCAGCTTTACCTCTCCAAAGGCGAAGCTGCCCTTGCCGTGTCGGCCTTGAAACTGGCTGATAATGCAGAATGCCCCTCCAAATTGAGTAATCGGATGAGGCTTGGATTGGCCCAGGCTTACTTTGATCAATCTGAGCTGCAGAATGCCAAGGAAAAACTTGCAGAAGTAACCAATACTGGCTCTGTTCGCTATAATTATATTTGGGGCCTAATCCAGTTGCTTGAGGATACTTATGATCTGGCCCTGCAAAGCTTGATCGTTGCCAAGCGCCAGTTTGACACCCTACGCACAAAAAATGGTGAAACCGTCCCCCCCCTGCCCCAACTTCCAGACGATCCCAAGCTGGCTGCTCAGCAGTTAAAGTCTGATCTTGAGGGCGCCCTGAACAGCCTTCAATTCAATGATGATGAATCTGGCGACTCCAATTCAGATGAAAATGATGAATTCTGATGGTTAGGGATGGCCTGTCTGCAGGGGTCAAGCGATCCCTGCTTTTGAATCCCAGCATTAAGTGTTCGCCGCTGGTCGCTGATCGCTTTACTCTTTATTTTGGAGACCGCAACACAACGGCCAATGTTCATGTTGATGAATGGAATCAGCTGACCCATCAGCTCAGACAAGATTCCAGTCCAGCGGAGATCTATGCCGCTTGTCTTCCGTTTATTGACAAGCAAGCTTTTCCTGAGCCGGAAGCCTATCTCCGTTGGCTGGAACAGTGCGGGATTGTCCTGCAGGCCTCCACTCCTTTCGGTGGCCCGCAGGAGCCTACGTCACATTCCCCTTGGGAACCAACAGATCGACAAACCAAGCAACCTGCTGGGATATCGGATAAAATTTATCTGTTTGATTTTAATAATATCCTTGATACTCTACATCTAAGCATCCCCCGTTCTTTCGTTACTGTTCAGTTAATTCTTTGGCCCTTCCTTGTTGGCTTATTTTTTCTAAGCGTTTATTTATTCTATTTTTCGCCCACTGCAATCGGTCCAACCCTTACCCATGGATCGAATCCTCTCTTCGGCATCGCAAGGATATTAATTCTATTCTTTGGCGTTAATTTTATTGGCACAGTTTTTCCCATCATCGCTTCTATCGCCCTGGGGATTAATGATTCCAAGCTTTATTATCAGTGGAGCTTGGGTTTCCACCCTGGTTTTTACAAAGAGTCCACTTTTCGAGAGTACCGCGAGCGTGCCACTCCTGAGGAACGAGCTTTTCTGATCGGGCAATCCCTGCTGGCAAGGATGTATCTCGCCACGATCATCATCCTCCTAATCGTCTTTTATCTTCGGATCCCTTCAGCATATCAGGGGTGGGTTACGTCCACTTTGCTGGCCACAATTCAAATCTCGTTGATTGATATCGTTTTTGATCTTTTGCCGATTGGAAACACCACGGCCACAAAGCTTCTTACTATTCGAGGCTTGATTCCCAGGGGATTATTTCAGTTGACAGTTCAGCGAACGAAAGAAAACTTTTACCACTTACGCCATGGTCAGTTTAACCAGCTTAGATATTTCTGGAGTTTCATTTATTTGACTCTCTTTGCTGTAACTATAGGCTTAAAGCTTGCAATGCTCTTTTTGCTAATTGTGCCTTCATTGTCGATGGAAGCGCCACTGATACTGGGATATTGGACGCCAATAATTATCAGAATAAGTCTTATTTTTTTAATCTTACGCTATTTTTTTATTCGCCTCTCCGCCCGTTTTGCCCCCGGAACACAGCCCAATCCATCCTCTGGAATTAGGCGGCCATTCACAGCGCACGAAAGGCAGCCAACCCCCTTGCCAGTCTCACCTCCCTCTCCATCTCCAAAAGGCAGGTTTGCCCGCCTGTTGCGATCCAAGCGGGTGTTGCTCCTACTGCTGCTGCTCATTCTCTTCCTGCCATTTCCAGCCACAATCTCAGCCTCAACGGTTGTGACCGAATCCAAGGGACTGGATATACGTGCCAGTGAGGAGGCGATCATCACCCAGCTCAATGCCGAGGGCCCTTCGGAGAACAAGGTTCCAAAGGGATTCACCTTGATGACTCTTTCCTCACCTGAGTTGGAAGCCAGTTATGAAAGCACCAAGGAGGAAATCTACAATTTAGATGCACAAGTTCGTTCGGCGAAAATTCAACTTCGTTCTTTAGAGTCAGGCAGTGCGGTCCTGACAACCAAGAGCCGTGATGATGAATTGGCGATTGCGCTCGCAGATGAGAAACGCTACACCGCCGAAGTGGCATCGTTCAAAGAACAGCTTAACCTCACTGAAAAGACTATAGAATCCTTTTCTGAGCTCGTTAAGTCTGGTGCTGTGAGTGAGTTGCAGTTACGAACTTGGCTCACCTCAAAAGAACAGCTGATTGGCCAATTGGCAACTGCTCAAGGGAACCTCAATTCGACTCGAGCGACGATCAACAAGGCAAAAAGAAATAAGTATGTTGATCAGGATGTTAAGCTCCAAGAAGATTCCTCTGCAGCCAGAGAAATCCTCGAAGGAGCCACAAGAAAACGTTCCCAATCTGTCATCGCCTTGGGAAGCCTCAGTGAGCGGCTTGCCAAATTCAAGATCGTCATGCCCTTTGATGGGGTTGTCAGTTCGACCACAACCGGCCTTCTTAATCGTAGGGTTGCCGCTGGTGAGACGCTGGTGACGGTCAAGGCACTTCCCTTGACAAACCTGGTTGCTTTAGTGCCAGATTATGATCGTAATAAGCTCAATCTTGGCATGCGATGTGCGGTGCGTCTTTATTCAGATCCCGATCGAGAATTTGTCGGAAACATTGCCAGCATCAGTTCCGCAACAGTGACCCAAGACGAACTTAAGTACATTGAGGTCAATATCAAGATCAATGAGGGCTTGCCGACGAACTACATTGGAACCGTGGGTTATGCAAAAATAGTCTATGGCCAAACATTTCTGTTGAAAAATTTTGTTGAACCAATCCTCAGATTTTTAAATCTCGACCTGTGGCCTTACCTGCCCTGAGCGAATAGTCTAACGAACGGCGGCTTCTATCAATCGCACTCCAAGGTGATTAATCTTCTTGAAATTTCCACTATTGGCAAGTAAAACAATTCCGATCTTGGGATTAGTTCTCCAGAGGATAATTGCGGAGTAACCGGCAGTGTTGCCAGGCTTCATATAATAAATCCCACCTTTTACAGATGGTCTTATCTTAAATCCATAGGCAATTGCATCTTCGCCAAGGTCGACCAAGGAACGGGTGGCTTCCCTAAACGCAGGTGTGAGAGGTCTCTTGCTTAGGCCTGTTAAAGCTTCGAGAAAGAGGAGCAAATCATTGGCAGTGCTGCCCAGTTCGCCAGCGCCCTCAAGAACACCCATATCGGAAAACGGTATGGGAACCAAGGTACCATAATCAGGCGCATATCCTTGGGCTTGATTGGCGTGAAATTGTTGTTGTAAGTTGCCAGAGTTTGTTTGAGTACGCCTCATCGAGAGTGGTTGGGTGATGAAGGTACGATTCATGGAATCAAAATCTGAAAATTTTAATTGGGATTGAAGTGCGAGCGCAAGGATGCCGAAGCCTAAGTTTGAGTACTGACTATATTGGCCAGGTTCAAACTCCAAGGCAGGTTTGCTGGCAAGCCATTCGGCTAGGTTTTGCCGTGAATAGTTTCGGCCTGGACTGTATTGATTGGAATCACTGACGCCGTCACGATCCAAGTAACGATCGCCACTCAGATTGTCGGGATAGTTGGGAAGGCCTGATGTATGGCTGACGAGCTGGCGTAGGGTGATCTTATTGGTTGGCAGTTGCAGATCAGCAGGAAGATAGTTATTGGCACTGTCATCTAGGTTGACCTTGCCTTGCCTCACCGCCTCCGCAAGAATCACGCCTGTAAAGACTTTGGTCACTGATCCGATGCTAAAAAGCGTATCCCCATCAAGAGGTTGGCCAGTTTTGATGTTGCCGCTGCCAAAGCCACGCACCACTTTCCCTTCCTCGGTCACAACACCAAACACAAAGCCTGGGGTGCTTTCCATTGAGCTGCCCGTCACGTCAATCAATCGCAGCGCAATTTGTGATACTTGGCTGGTGAGTTGATCATTGCTTGCGGTCTGTAGGCCGCCCCGTTGGCGTCCTCGCGGCTGGAAGGCCCCCGCGGGCCGCCGGGGTGGCTTGAGGCCAGCCTTGGGAGCGAGCCCGCGTGGGGGTGTGGACATGTTTGTTGGCAGTTTTGCAGATTGTGCGGCCACCTTGTTTTTGGAGCTGAAACTAATGAGGCACAGTGCCGAAAAAAAGGCCGAGACCATCAGGATCAATGTCGTGTTACCAAGCGATGCCATGGGAGAGCAGAGGTTGCAACTCACAGTCGCATCAATGCATGGCATTCTGCCGCTGGGTGTGTCAGTTTTGTTCTTGAATGGAGGCTTTATTCAATCCAAGACCAACCATCTTCGCACTTGAAACTCAAAGACCTTCTAAAATTAGCATTCGATTTAATCACAAAGACTGGCCGTCATGGTTATGGGCGGCTCCCGTCTCGGTTGTCTTACTATCAGGCAATGTTAATACCATCGCTGCCAGGGTTGCTTAAAAGTTTCCTAGTGTCGCCCTTGTCACAGATACCCGTTCAGGGGTTGGACGAAAACCAAGATCGATTAAGGTGCAGGGGCTTTGACCCATTACCTTGTCTTTTCATTTCAACCCAAAAGCCACCTGAGGGCTGGCAACAGCCGACTTTGACCTTCGCCAAAGCAGCTTGGACGCTATGGGTAGTATCCGGTTTCACCACAAACTATATCTACCATTCGAACTGTACCCTGGATCGCGGTGAAAATCTCTTCATGGCCAGACGAAACCAGGTGAAGCCAGAGGAAATCAGATGCAGATCGTGGAGGTGCAGCGGAAGCTGAACCCGACCCATGCCCTGCCAGTTGACTGTTGGCGGAACTCGGCAGAAGCGGAACCACAACTTTCTAGAGGGAATCGTGGGACTGTTGCTGGCGCAGGATCGATGGACAGCCATTGGCCTTGGTTGAACCCAAGTGCGTGTCTGCTCCCCATCCGTCCAGGATGGAGACACCCACGCGTTACAACGCAAGACCCGCATGGGTGGATTGTTGTGTTCAGCTCGTGATCCTGTTTCTCGTCAGGATGGTCCCATGGGGCGATGGCCAGGCCCCCTACGCAAACCAATGGTTGTAAACAAATTTGCGATGCTGCAGTCCAGTAGGGTGTTGTCAAGTACAATTGAATATGAGATTTGGCGGTAAATGCTGTTGTTCTCGGATCCGCCCCAGCAAGAATCTGCTTCTTTTGTCGCGTTGGGTCGTTTTTTCTCTGCAATATCCCAATTTTCCTCACACATGTGGATCCAGGCTGGGGTTGAATGTTGAAGTTTGGAAACATTGGCCTTGTCAGTGATTTGCTCCGACACCATGTTTGTGAGATAATGGAAGTCCTTTATAATTCGACCCAGGCGTAATCTTCATGGAATTACAGTTTGACAATCAGAGTGTACGTGTCTTCATCCTCAGCCACAGAACCACGGATCCACAAGCCTATTGGAAAAATATTTTAAACGTTGTTGACTGGAGTGAGAAATATGGCTGCAGCGGAGTGTTGCTCTTCGAAGGCAATGACACCTTCATCAGCCCATGGGTCGCCGCCCAGTCGGCACTGTCTCGCACCAAGCATCTTTCTCCGCTCGTGGCCGTGAATCCGGTCTATATGCATCCCTTCTCGGCTGCCAAACTTGTATCGTCATTGACACAGATTTACGGTCGACGGATCTACCTGAATATGATCACAGGCACGGCTCTCAACTACCTGGAGGCCATGCGTGATACGACCTCCCATGACCATCGCTATGATCGACTGGGTGAGTACATCTCGCTCATGAGAAAGCTTCTTGAAGATGTAGTCCCCGTGACTTTTAATGGTGCCTTTTATCAAGTTGATGGCTTGCAACTATTGCCGGGTATCCCTCCCGATCTTCAGCCTGTCTTTCTACTTTCCGGACAATCTGAGGCTGCACGTCAAGTGACCCGCGACACCAAGACCGTCGGCACGCAAATGCTCGGCCCCACTTTCGAGCACGGCTTGAATGATGCCCGTGCCATCAACTTTGGGGTACTCACCCGGCCCACCGAGCAGGAGGCATGGCAGGTTGCCCATGACGTATTCCCCGACGATGAAGAAGAGCAAATGATTCAGGAATTTTCCATGCAAAACACCGACTCTATGTGGAAGAAGCGCATGGCCATGGCGGCGAAATTACCCGATGACACCGCTTCCGGTTACTGGATGGGTCCCTTCCGCAATTTCCGCGCAGATGGTCCCTATCTGGTGGGCTCCTATGAGAGGGTGGCCGAAGTCTTTACGGCATTGATTCGGGCAGGCATCCATATTTTTATCATTGACCTGACCCCCCGCGAGGAAGAGTACGTTCACATCGCCAAGGCTTTAGAGCTTGTACGAGGTGAACTTGGGCTGGCTGAGTCGTCGAGGTAATTGCAATTGGAACCAGCTGTAAATTTATCTCCGATTGAAGATCGCTATGGACTCTCTCCGTTGCAGGAGGGAATGCTGTTCCACTCCCTGCGCGACACGGGCGTTGGCATGTATGTCAACCAGGTGGCCTATTCCATGCAGAATGTTGATGTGCAGGCCATGCGCGAAGCCTGGGCAAACATGCTCAGCCGTTACACCATCCTGCGCACGTCATTTAACTGGGAAAACCTTGAACAACCTGAACAATGTGTCCACGCCCAGGTGGATGTACCGATTCTGGTGGAGGACTGGAGGCACCTGACTCCGTCCGAGCAGGAGGACAAACTGCGAGCGACCCTCAAGGAAGACCGTAAAAAGGGCTTTGATTTTCATCAAGCTCCCCTGCTTAGGGTTTATTTGTTTCAACTCTCAAAAACTGAATGGTATTTCATCTTTAGCCACCACCACCTGCTTCTTGACGGTTGGTCCAAAAACCAACTCAACACCGAGTTGCGGGCTTTCTATGAAGCCGCTCGCACAGGTGCCACACCTCGCCTGAAACCCGCACGGCCTTTCCGCGCCTACATCGACTATCTGGCCAGCCGTGACGTTGCCGAAGACGAGAGCTTCTGGCGTCACTATCTGGCCGGCGTCCGTACCGTCACGCCATTGCCGGCGGAGCTGTCGGCAACCCATCGTCTGGGTCGCAAGCTGCGTTTCGGCGAGTGGAGCTTAACCATCCCGGCAGAACAAAAGGAACAGCTCTTGCTCGTTGCACGACAATGTCGCGTGACGCTTAACACCCTTTTGCTGGGGGCTTGGGGCATTCTCATGAGTCGCTATGCTGGCAAGAATGATGTGCTTTTCGGCATGCTCGTTTCCGGAAGGCCGCCAGATCTTGAAGGTGTGGAAACCATGGTGGGCATGTTCCTGAACGCCATGCCAGTCCGTGTGCGGATCGATGAAGAAGAACTGTTCTCCACCTGGATTGAAAAGCTTCAATTGGAGCAAAGTGTCCTGCGTCAATATGAACATACAGCCCTGCGTTCGATACAAGAATGGTGCGATATCCCAAGGGGGATGCCGGTCTACGAGTGCATCGTGGTCAACACCAACACCCTTGGCTCCAAAACCGCTGGACAGCAACAACAACAGCCTACGCCAGGCGCCGCTAAGCGTGCCATGGCTTCGAGTGTGCAGCAGAACGTGCCTCTCCATCTTGATCTGGAAACGGTTGGGGAGTCCTTGCTGTTCAAGATGACGTTTGATTCCCGTCGCTTTGAGCAGGTCTCCATCACCCGGCTCATGGAACATTTGTCCACCCTTCTCGAGGGCATTGCGGACAATCCAGCTAGGCCAGTTGGTGACTTGCCGATGATGTCGGCCCGGGAACTTCATCAGGTTCTTGTCGAGTGGAACCAAACCACAACGTCCGTCCCCCCGGTGTCTGGCCTCCATCAACTTTTTGAGGCGGAGGCCAGCCAAACCCCCGATGCCATCGCTGTTCGTCATCGAGAGGCCTCCCTGACCTACGGCGAGCTCAACACGGCTGCCAACCAACTCGCCCGCCATCTCAGAGTCCTTGGCGTGCAACAGGAGTCCCTGGTCGGCATCGCCATCCCAAGATCGATTGACACGACAATTGCCCTGTTAGCCGTCCTCAAGGCCGGAGGAGCCTATGTGCCTCTGGACCCGAAATATCCACGGGAACGCTTGAGCTTCATGCTCGAAGACTCAGGAGCCCGTCTTGTGCTGACGACTCTCGACCTGCGCGGGATGTTCTTGGCTGGCCCCGCTGCCGTGATCTGCCTAGATGACACAACCGCGCCGTGGTCCCAGGAGTCGGCCGACAACCTGGCCGTGCCCATGGATCCTGAGGATCTTGCCTACATCCTCTACACCTCTGGTTCAACGGGAACCCCGAAAGGAGTGGCGGTCCCCCACCGGGTCTCGATAAATCGCCTATTTACCGAGCACGACGCTTTCCAGCCGGGAGAAGCATTCTGCAGCAAGACCTCCCTGAGCTTCGTTGATTCGATCTGGGAAATGTTCTCTGCTTGGATCCATGGCTCTGTTGTGACCTTGATTCCCGATGAGGTGTTGCCAGACCCGGAGCGCTTTGTCGAGGCCCTCGGCCAATCTGAGGCGACCCGCATTGTTCTTGTGCCCTCCCTCCTGCGGACCCTGCTGGAATCGGAACAGGACCTGGCCACCCGCCTGCCCCGACTCAAGCATTGGATCAGCAGCGGAGAACCCCTCCCCGCCGACCTTTGTCAACAGTTCTTCCAGCAATTGCCAGACCGAGTGCTCACCAATCTTTACGGTACTACCGAGATTTGGGATGCGATACGGTGTGATTCCCGTGACCGCCCCCCGGGGATGCCGTTGCCGATTGGCCGTCCCATGGGTAATGTGCGTGTTTATATTCTTGATCCCCAGCTTCGCCCGGTTCCGGTTGGCGTTGCCGGCGAACTTTTTGTTGGTGGCTCAGGTTTGGCCCTCGGTTATTGGAATTTACCCAGCCTGAACGACGAGAAATTCATCCCCGATCCGTTCGGTTCTGAACACGACCGTTTATATAGAACCGGGGATCGGACCCGGTGGCTTCCCGACGGAATGATTGAGCACCTGGGACGGCTTGATCAGCAGTTCAAATTGCGCGGCTTCCGCATTGAGGCTGGTGAAATTGAGGAGAGTCTGCGCCGTCATCCTGGCTTGGCCAACGCCGCGATTGCGGTCACTCCCCAAGACACATTGGCGGCCTATGTGGTTCTTGCCACCGACCCTGGGCCCTCCGTGCAAGAGCTGCGGGACTTTGCCAGGATCCACCTTCCCGAGTTCATGCGGCCCGCCCTGTGGGTCGTGTTGGCGAAGTTGCCCCTCACCCCCAGTGGAAAGGTGGATCGACGGGCCCTTGCCAGTATCCCCTGCGAAAAGTCGTCCGAAGAGGTCGTTGAACCCGTTGTTAAGAGCCTCTCTCCGACCGAGGCCACCGTCGCGGAGGTTTGGAGGGGCGTGTTGGGTCTGGCCCAGTTGGGACCCCTAGACAATGTGTTTGAGTGTGGGGGCCATTCCTTGGCGGCCACCCGGGCCGCGGTTCGATTGGGCAAGGCCCTTGGCATGCAGATCCCCCTGAAGGTTGTCTTTGAAAATCCGACGGTCAAGATGCTCGCCTACTGGATTGACACCTCAAAGGGGACGGACGTGGTGGAGGAAGAACTGCCGGAGATCCAACGCGCCGAGCGTGGCAAGGAAGCCCCTCTATCTTATTCCCAGCGTCGACTTTGGTTCCTTGATCAACTTGATCCGGGAAGTGTTTCCTATACCGTACCTAATACAGTTGAATTTCGTGGTGATCTTGATGTCGGCAAGTTAGAGGCGGCATTGTGCGAGATCGTCAGGCGTCATGAAAGCCTCCGCACCACCTTCCTCAGCAGTGAAGGAGTTCCCTTCCAAATTATTCATGAGCCGGAATCTGTCTCCATACCCGTTGTTGACCTGTCTGCATGGCCCTTGGCTGATTCCCAGCCCAAAGCCCGTGAGTTAGCCCGTGAGCAGTCTCGAAAGTCATGGGATCTTCAGCATGGTCCGCTGCTTCGTGTTCAGCTCATCCGTCTTTCGAAGGAGCATCACCTGCTCATTCTAACGATGCATCATATTATTACGGACGGTCATTCGATGGCCGTGTTTGCCCGGGAAATCGGCGTTCTCTATCGGGCGTTCTCCAACGGGCGAGTTTCCCCCCTGTCATTGCCTCCGATTCAATATGCCGATTTTGCTCGCTGGCAACATGATTGGCTGAAGGGCAAACTACTTGAAACCCAGCTTGATTATTGGCGGAAACAACTGGACGATCTGCCAGAGCTGGAAGTTCCAACCGATTTTCCACGCCCACGCACCCAGCGTCATCGGGGTGATCGGGAACTGTTCACCCTGTCTTCTGAAACCTCGGTTGATCTTGATGCCTTGGGCCGAGTCCTTGGTGCAACCCCCTTTATGGTCCTCCTGGCGGGATTTGAAACGTTCCTCTCCATTTCAACAAACCAGAAGGACGTTTTTGTCGGCACTCCGGCGGCGAATCGCAATCGTCCCGAGCTGGAAACTGTGATGGGATTCTTTGTCAACACATTGGTCATGCGAACCAATCTGGATGGGGATCCAACATTTCGAGATGTGGTGGAGCGGACGCGCAAGGTCTGCCTGGAGACCTACGACCATCAGGACGTCCCCTTTGACATGCTCGTCGATACCTTGCAGACGGTTCGTGATTTAAGTCGCCATCCCCTGTTCCAGATCATGTTTGTCCACCAGGAAGGTGGACAAGGGGTGAGCTTGCCCGGTGTTAGTTTTCGTCACCAATCCTCCGAAGCGGAGACCTCAAACTTTGATCTCCTGCTTGTTACAGCCGAAGGGGAACATGGCTATGAGTGTAAATTGCAATACAATACCGATCTCTATACAAAGGCAACCGCCCTTCGACTGGCCGGCCGCCTTGAGCATTTCTATCAAATTTTTGCGGCACACCCCGATCTGCCCTTGTCGCAGATTGCACCCTGCACCGATCAGGAACAACAGCAGATTCTTGACTGGAGCCGTGGACCTCAACTGTCCATTCATGCCTCCTGCGTTCAGGACTGGCTGCAGGCTCACGCCCGGACGGCTCCGGACCACCTGGCGGCGGAATCCGTTGACTCCCAACTCACCTACGGGGAATTGGACCGTTTGAGCGATGTCTTTGCCGCTCACCTACGCGCATTGTCCGTGGGCCCAGACATCATCGTTGGACTTTGTGTGGACAAGTCACCGGAGATGTTGATTGGTATGTTTGGCATTCTTAAAGCGGGTGGAGCCTTTCTGCCCATCGATCCTGATTATCCCGATGAACGGATCACTCTGATGCTGGAGGAGGCTTCTTCCCCCGTGATCGTCACACAGGATCAGTTTATTGATCGCCTGTTTTCCCTTCTTGGTGAGCAGCGCATCACGGTGTCCCTGGATGATCGTGCCTCTTGGATCTCCGATCCTCCGGAGCTATCCGGTCCTGTGGGGACACCAGCCAACATCGCCTACGTGATTTTCACCTCCGGTTCCACCGGGCGACCAAAAGGCGTGTTGGTAGAGCACCGCAATGTGACCGCGATCATTGAAGCCCAGCTTCAGATTTTCAAGCTCAATGCTTCGAGCAGGGTGATGCAGATGCTCTCCCTCAGTTTTGATGCCGCCCTGGGGGAGATCTTTCGCGCGATCGCCGCTGGCGCGACACTGGTCTTGGCTGCCAGGCACGATCTCATGCCTGGACCCAGCCTCATTGAGATCCTGCGGAACCGCGGCATTACGGCGGCAGCCTTCCCCCCCGCTGTCCTGGGGGCCCTTCCGGAGGAGGCCCCGAGACAGATCCCTGCCCTCAAAACCCTGGTCATGGGTGGAGAAGCCTGTCCCCCTCAGGTCGCCCGAAACTGGGGGGAATCCCGCTTGCTGATCAATGGCTATGGCCCAACGGAAACCACCATTGGCGCTACCTTGGGGACTGGTTGGAACCTCGACGAGAAGCCTCCCCTTGGCCGTCCACTGGCCAATGTCTGTGTCTATGTTCTGAATGACCAACTGCAGCCCTTGCCTGTTGGCGTGCCCGGTGAGCTTTACATCGGTGGTGTGGGGGTGACCCGTGGCTACCTCAACCGACCGGAGTTGACGGCGGAGGTCTTTCTTGATGATCCATTCGCCGCATCTGTCGGTGCTCGCATGTATCGAACCGGAGATCGTTGTCGTTGGCTGGCGAATGGTCAGCTCGATTATCTAGGTCGCCGGGATGCCCAGGTCAAAATCCGCGGCTATCGGATCGAGCCTGGAGAGGTGGCCTCCGTTGTGCAACAGCATCCTGGAGTTGGACAATGCGTTGTCCACGTGCGGCAAGACCGTGGCGTGAAGCGCTTGGTGGGTTATGCCACGGCGAATCCTGAAGCCAGTGATGTCTCGAATGCCTCCCTGAGGGCATTTGCTAAAGAACGTCTTCCAGATTATATGGTTCCCTCTGTATTTGTGATCCTTTCAACGATTCCAACAACACCAAACGGCAAGGTTGATTACAAGAAGCTTCCCCGTCCTGACATGAACCTATTGATGTCAGAGGCGGAATATGTCGCACCCAGTAATAATCTGGAGATCGAATTAGCTGCGATCTGGCAGGAGATTCTGGGCTTGAACCAGGTCAGCATCCATGCCAACTTCTTCGAACTGGGCGGTGATTCCATCCTCAGCGTCCAGGTGGTGGCCCGTGCCACCAAAGCAGGCATTCCCATCACGGTCAAAGACATCTTCCAACGTCAGACGATTGCTGAGTTGGCCACCTGCGCCACCTATGGCTCCGTCGTCTCGGCGGAGCAGGGCCCGGTTGTGGGGCCAGTGCCTTTGACACCGATCCAGAGGTGGTATTTCGAACAGCAGCCGGCCGACCCTGGCCATTTCAACCACTGGATGGTGCTCCCCGCTCTCCACGGCTCCTTCACCCCCGGCAGGCTCGAGGAGGCCCTGACGGCGCTCTGTGATCATCACGACGCCCTGCGGGCCCGTTTCCAAGTTCACGATGGTGAATGGAGTCAATGGCTGATCGATCCCGGTGACATCCCTCCTGTCACACGCCATGACCTGTCAACCACGGAGGTGGCGCTCCGCCAAGGCATCATCGAACGCTGCACGGATGAGGCCCAGACGAGCCTCAATCTGAGCGAGGGTCCGATTTTTCGGGTTCTTGCCTTTGATTGTGGCCCTAGGGAGCCGGGTCGGCTGGTCTTGATTCTGCATCACCTTGTGACCGACATCATTTCCTGGCAGATTATGGTCCAAGATCTGCAGAGCGCTTTGCAGCAGGTGGCCAAGGGGAACAAGCCGACTTTCCCGCCAAAAACTACCTCATTTCAAGAGTGGGCCTTGCAATTAGGGGCCTATGCAACCTCAGATACCCTGGTTGCTGAACAAGCCTATTGGTTGGATCCCGACCGCAGCGGCATCGGCCGCTTTCCTGTCGACCAGGGAATCCAGTCCCACGATCGTCAGAGTTCCTTCATTCACAAGGTCAGCCTCAGCCGCGAAGAGACCCTGAGGT
>Ga0209087_1001381_pt1 | contig 14283 bp, 12 predicted proteins | sample S_130805_EF_Meta_FD_187321 | JGI IMG/M metagenome (GOLD analysis project Ga0209087, IMG submission 187321) | Freshwater microbial communities from Lake Simoncouche, Canada to study carbon cycling - S_130805_EF_MetaG (SPAdes) (version 2) | ecosystem: Environmental > Aquatic > Freshwater > Lake ...
CATCGAAAGTAGCTACTGATGCGATGAAAAAATATAATATTGATCCAAAAAAACCTATTCCAACAAAACTATAGTTTAAAATGGCTAAAATTGTTGATTTAGTAGTTCCAAATATTGGTAATTTTAAAAATGTAGAAATTATAGAAGTTCTTATAAAAGAAAATCAAAATATAAAAAAAAATGATGGTATCATTACTTTAGAAAGCGATAAATCAAGCGTTGAGGTTCCTTCTCAGTTTTCAGGTAAAATTAAAAATATTAAAGTTAAGGTTGGAGATAAAATTTCCGAAGGAGATAAAATAGGCGAAATAGAAATAACGTCTGATGAATTAATCCAAGAAAAAAAATCTGAAAACAAAAAAATTGAAGTAGAAAAAGAAAGTAAAGTTTCAAATGATACAACTTTATTAAAAATTCCGCCGCTTGGGACTACTAAAAAATTAATTATTTCTGAAATTTTTCTAAAAAAAGACCAACCAATTAAAATTGATCAAATAGCATTATTAATTGAGGATGAAGAAAGTGCTTATGAGATTCCATCCCCAATATCAGGAATTGTTAAGAATATAATACTTAAAAAAAGTCAGCAAGTTAAAGCTGGAGATTCAATTGCAGAAATTCTTAATCAAAATTTAGAAACAAAAATAAAAGAACAGATAATTGTAGAAAATCTTACGCAAGACAATAATCAATATCAAAATATTAAAAGCGCAAGTCCAAAAATAAGAAAATTTGCTAGAGAACTAGGTGTTAATATTCAGTTAGTTGAGGGAAGCGCTAGAAAAGGAAGAATTCTGGAAGAAGATATTAAACAATTTATTAAAAGTACTTTAAACAATAAGATTAACAAAGATGAGGTTATACAAAAAATAGAAGTAAAAGAAGAAAAGCTTCCCTATGAGCATGGAGAATTTGGTGAGATTGATGTACAAAAAATACCAAGGATTAAAAGGTTATCTGGTCCTCATTTAGTCAAAGCCTGGAATGAAATTCCTCATGTAACTCAATTTGATGAAATTGATGTTACAGATATGGAGCACTTTAGAAAAAATTTAATAGATCTTAATACAAAAGAAAAAATTACTATCACTCCTCTTGCCTTCATAATGAAAGCATTGGTTAATGGAATGAAAAAATACCCAAATTTTAACTCATCACTTGAACCTACTGGTGAAAATATTATTTATAAAAAATATTTTCATATTGGGGTTGCCGTAGATACACCACACGGTTTGATGGTTCCAAAAATGAGAAACGTTGATCAAAAAGATCTTCTAACTTTAAGCAATGAACTTAGAAAAATTAGTAAGCTTAGTAAGGAGCTTAAAATCGATAAAAAAGAATTTTTTGGAGGGTCAATGACGATTTCTAGTTTAGGAGGAATTGGTGGAAGTTTTTTCACGCCAATTATTAACAATCCAGAAGTAGCAATAATTGGGATAGGAAAAACAGAAATAAAACAAGTGTTTATTGATGGAAAATTTATAGCAAGAGCAATGATGCCAATATCCCTATCTTATGATCATAGAATAATTGATGGAGCGGAAGCGGCTAGATTTTGTCAAGATCTCAAACTTAGTCTTGGAAAAAACTTTGCATTCAATTTATCATTTTAAAAATGGTAAATGGTTACTGTGAAGAAAAATATACTCCTGTAAAAAAAATATTTGAAAATTACTTCTTAAAACAAGAAGAAATTGGAGCTTCCTTTGCAATTTACAAAGAAGGAAAACCGTTAATAGATTTATACGGCGGTGTTAAGGACAAAAATAATAAGAATTGGGAAGAAAATACTATTGTAAATGTATTTTCAGCAACAAAAGGAATTTACGAAATTGTTGTTTCCATATTGATTGATCAAAATATTTTGAATTTAGAAAAATCTGTTTCTTATTATTGGGACGCTTTTAAACAAAGTAATAAAAGAGAAATAAAACTAAAACATATTTTATCTCATCAATCTGGACTCTATAGATTTAAAGAAAAGATTACCCAACAAGATCTTTTAGATTGGAATAAAATAATAGCTATTTTAGAAAATCAGGAACCAGATCATCGGTGTGGTGAAAAAACTTATTATCACGCAAAAACACATGGATTTTTAATCGGCGAAATTATAAAGAAAACAATAAACAAAAGTTTAGGAGAACTAACATCTGAATTACTATCGAAAAAACTAAATTTAGATTTTTTTATTGGTATTCCAAAAAACAAACTTTCTAACGTCGCTTTTCTTTATGAAGATAAGAATGAAGGTAAAATTTCAGCTGAATTTAACGCATTTAATAATCCTGAACATGAAATAAATTTTTATAATAACAAAAATTGGCAAACTGCTGAAGTTCCTTCAATGAATGGTCATGGCAACGCAAGATCTATTGCTAAAATTTATGATATTTTTGTGAATGATATAATGTTAGATAAAAATATTTTATTATCAAAATCATCAATTAAAAAATGTTTAACTGAGAGCATTAGTAGAATTGATGAAAGTTTAATGTTGCCAATTAGATGGTCTCAAGTTGGTTTAATCCTTCGAGGTGGATGGTTATTTGGAAAGAATAAGGAGTCTTTTGGTCACAATGGTTGGGGAGGATCTTTGGGTTTTGCTGATCCAATATTAGGAATAGGAGTTGCTTATACTACAAACAAAATTAATCCCACTATGGCGTCGGATCAAAGAATTATAAATTTGTTAAAAAAATTCTACGAAATTATTTAAAAATTATTTTTGGCGGAGAGAAAGGGATTCGAACCCTTGATACCTTTAACAGTATACACGCTTTCCAAGCGGGCGCCTTCAACCACTCGGCCATCTCTCCATTTTTTTGTTTAAATTATTAATATTTTATTTAATATTATTAGATTAAATAAACAAAATATAATTTTATGAAAAAAATATTAAAAATTTTTAATGATAAAAAATATACTCGACTAGCATTAAAAAATCATAAAAAATATATCAAAAATAAACCATTCCCGCATATTTATTTTGACAATTTTCTTCCTAGAAAAATTGCTCTAGAAATATCAAAAGAATATCCTGATATAAATAATATAAACAAAACTTGGAAAATTCATAAAAATAAGAATGTAATAAGATATTTCTTAGAGGACTCTTCATTGTATAAAGAAAAAATGCAAACATTTGCTATGATTTTAAATTCAAGAAGATTTATATTATTTCTAGAAACTTTAACTGGAATTAAATCAATTATTCCAGATCCATTTTTTATGGGTGGTGGGGCTATGACTACTGGTGCTGGTGGATTTTTAAAAATTCATGCAGATTTTAATTTTCACCACAAATTACAGGCCTGGAGAAGAATTAATGCTTTATTTTATCTAACACCTAATTGGAATAAAAAATGGGGAGGTAATCTTGAGTTATGGGATAAAAATAATAAAAGAAAAATTACGGAAATCGAACCATTATTTAATAGAGTTATAATATTTAATACGACTTCGAATAGTTACCATGGACAACCAACTCCAATTGTAACTCCAAAAAATATATTTAGAAACGTATTTTCAGTTTTTTATTATTCTACCGAAAAAGATGATGAGACTTCATCTGAGCCACATTTTACTAAGTATAGCATTAATAAAAATCCATATGCTTTACAAATAACTAAAGATTATAAAAAAAATTTATACTAAAAACGTTAAGAAATTTTTTATATTTAATATAAGCATAATATATCTTTAAAATAATTTATTAAAATTTTATGAAATATAATTCTATAGTTACAATAGCTATTATTACTTTTCAGAGTAAAAATATAATCAATAATTGTATTTCTAGCATACCAAAAAATTATAAAGTATTAATTATTGAGAATTCTAATTCAAAAATATTAAAAAAAAAATTAGAAGATAAATTTAATAATGTTTATTGCTATTTAAATAAAAATAATGGATTTGGCCAAGCGGCAAATATCGCTATAAAAAAAATTAAAACTAAATATATTTTTTTTATAAATCCCGATGTTACTTTAAGAAAAAATACTATAAAAATATTAGTAAATACTGCAAAGTCATTCAAAGACAAATTTTCAATTTTACTGCCTTCTGAAAAAAGAGAGTACTCAAATAAAATAAGAGAAATAAAAGAGATAGGTGCATCGAGTATGTTTGTTAATAAAAAAGAGATTATAAAAATAAATGGATTTGATGAGAATTTTTTTTTATATTATGAAGACACAGACTTAAGCATAAGATTTAGTAAGATAAATAGTAAAATTTATTTAGTTCCTTTTGCTAAAGTTTTTCATTTAGGTGGAAAATCTCATGATAATAATTATAACTTTGAAATTGAACTATCGCGTGGATGGCATCTGATGTGGTCATTATTTTATTTTAAAAAAAAACATTATGGAAAAACTCATGCATATATTTCAACAATTCCATTATTTTTTAGATATTTATTTAAATATATATTATTAATTTTAATTTCAAAAAATAAATCAAGAAAATATAAATTTAGATTTATGGGTTTACTTAATGCCTATTTTAACAAACCTTCTTGGTATAGACCAAAATGTTAATCAACTTTTTGCGAAATAAATGAAAAATTCTAAAAATTTTTTTTAATGAAAAAAATTTTAATTACTGGCGGATCTGGCTTCATTGGGAATAATCTGATTAATTATCTTATTAAAAAAAATTATAAAATTTATAATATAGACAAGCTCTCTAATGTATCAACTCCTGAAAAATTTAAAATATTCAAAAGTAAAAAAATCTATAAATTTTATAAAACAAATCTTCTTAATAAAAATAAAGTAAAGAAAATTTTTTATCAAGTCAGACCAGATATTATAATTAATCTTGCTGCAGAGAGCCATGTGGATAGGTCAATAGATGATCCAAGTTTTTTTTTAAAAAATAATATTTTACTATCTGTAAATTTATTTGAAATATTTAAAAATTTTTTCAAAACTAATAAAAAATCAATCTTTTTTCATATTTCGACCGATGAAGTATTTGGGTCAATTTCAAAAGGATCTTGTAAAGAAAATTCACGTTATAACCCCTCGTCCCCTTACGCCTCCTCTAAAGCCTCTACTGACTTAATAGCAACATCATTTATTAAAACTTATAAACTGCCTATTAAAATATTAAATTTGTGTAATAATTTTGGTCCTTACCAGTTTTTAGAGAAATTTATACCAACAGTAATTTTTAATTTACTTAAAAATAATAAAGCTCCGATATATGGAAATGGAAAAAATATTAGAGAATGGATTTTTGTCGATGATACATGCGAAGCAATATATAAAATTATAAAAATGCAAAGTAAATACACAAATCTTAATATTGGATCTAATATTAGGTTAAATAATATTCAATTAGCAGTAATAATATTCAATATTTTAAAGAAAAAAAAACTTACTTCTATAAATATAAAAAATTTTATTCACTTTATCAAAGATCGTCCTGGTCATGATACCAGATATGCAATTAATTCTAATTTATTTTATCAAAAAACTAAATTTAAAATAAAAAATAATATCAAGACTGGAATTAAAAAAACAATTGAATGGTATTTAAAAAACAATAGTTGGGTGAATTATCAAAAAAGTAGGCATACAAACAAACGAATAGGACTAAATGATAAATAAAGCAATTATTCTATGTGGCGGCACTGGTAGCAGAATGTTTCCAGTAACAAAATCTATTAATAAACAAGTGCTACCTTTATTTGGCAAGCCTATGTTTTTTTACCCCTTATCGCTTTTAATGTTATGTGGAATTAGAAAATTTTTATTTATAATAAATAGAAATCAAAAAAAATATTTCACTAGTGTAATAGGTCAAACTAAAGACCTTGGGATATCAATTAAATATAAAATACAAAACAAGCCAAAGGGTTTGCCAGAAGCTTTTATTATAGGAAAGAAGTTCATAGCAAATGACTCTGTAGCGATGATATTGGGAGATAATTTTTTTTATGGAAGTATGCTATCACCACTAATAAAAGAAAGTTTTTACAACCATAAAGGGGCAAATATTTATCTTTATCCTAGCAAGAATACCTCTGCGTATGGAGTAGTAGAACTAGAAAAAAATGGATCAGTAAAAAAAATTGTTGAAAAACCAAAATTTACGAAATCTGACTTAGTCATCACTGGGATGTACGTATTTGATAAAAATGTTTCTTCATATGCAAAGAAACTTAAGCCATCCAAAAGAGGGGAGACAGAGATTGTGGACTTAATAAATTTTTACAAAAGAAAAAAACTTTTAAATATAATTAAATTAGGAAGAGGTTGTGCGTGGTTAGACGTTGGAAATTTCGAAGATTTACATAATAGTAGTATTTTTATTCAAAATATTGAACATAGACAAAACTATATGATTGCTTGTCTTGAAGAAATTTCACTAAATAATAAATGGATTACTAAAAAAAATCTTGTCAATAGAATAAAATTTTTTGGGAATTCAAGTTACTCAAAATATTTAAAAGATTTATTAAAATATCAATAATGTATCCAAGAAAAATTAACTTAAAAAAATATAAAGACTCAAGGGGATTTTTATTAGAACTTTTACCAAAAAAATTTAAAAAAAAATTTTATTATAGCATTCTCTCATCATCAAAAAAAAATGTAATAAGAGGCCTTCACTATGATAAAGGCTTTTCTGAAGAAAAAATTATTTACGTGGTAAAAGGAAAAATTCTTGATATTTGCGTGAATCTCAAAAAAAAAACATATAAAAAAATAAGTTCTTTTTTATTAAAGGAGGGGGATTCAATTTATATTCCTGGAGGATTTGCTCACGGCTATCGAGCCTTAAATAAAGAAAATATTATATTATATTTTTTATCTAAATCTTACAATTCAAAAAAAAAGAGAGGTATAAAATGGAATGATAAAATATTAAATATCCCCTGGAAGATAAAAAAACCAATAATATCCATAAATGATAAAAATCTTCCCTCAATAACAAATATTTGAAATGAAAAAAATTTTAATATCTGGCGGTAATGGTGATTTTCCAAAAGAAATAATTAAGCACAATAAAAAATTTAAAATTTTTACTCCATCTAAAAAAAAAATGAATGTAGAAAATTTAAAATCTATTATGAAATTTATAAAGAAAATAAAACCAAATTATTTTATTCACTCTGCTGCCATAACAAGACCCATGTCACAGCACAACTTTAAAATTAAACAAAGTATTAAGACTAATATTATTGGAACCTGTAACGTTGTAATTGCTTGTCAAAAGTTTAAAGTAAAATTAATATACATGTCGACAAACCTTGTTTATCCGGGCGTAATTGGAAATTATAAGGAAAGTGAAGCAATTTTACCGGTAAATTCATACGCGTGGTCAAAACTTGGCGGGGAAAGTGCAGTTCATTTGTACAAAAATTCACTCGTATTGAGAACTTGCATGACTGACAATATTTATCCCCATAAATTTGCTTTTGAAAACTATATTACAAGTTTTGTCAAAAAATCTGAGGCAGCAAAATTAGTGTTAAAGTTATTAGATAAGTTCGGAATAATTAATTTAGGAGGAAAAACTCAAAGCTCTTATGATTTTGCTAAAGACAGCAATACTAAAATTATGAAAAAACTTCTTTCTAAGAAAGACATAATGTTAATTGGAAAAAATACAAGTTTAAATGTTGATAAGATTAAAAATATAAAATTTTAAAATTATTTTAATTTAAAAAGTTCAATAAACTTATTGAAAATAAATTTTATATAATAAAAATAATATTTTTGTAATCTTAGAAATTTTCTAAATTTTAAGTAATTTTTCTTTTTTATTGGTAATGTATTATTAATTAAAATATTACTTTTTTCATCATTATCACTTTTCTTAATAACAACTAAATTATGATAAAAATGTATTTCAGTAATATTTTTTGAAAAATAATCGTGTTTAATAAAAGGATTGTCTAGTTCCATATAATTAATTTTATCAACTATATTCTTAAAATAATTAATAGCGTTTTTTGAAACATTTAGATCAAAACTATTTCCTTTATATCCTGGCCAATAAGATGTTTGAATGTCTTCTATAAAATAATATCCACCTTTTTTTAAGTATTTAAATATATATTCGAATGTTTTTATAATATGATTGTTTTGATGACTGCCATCATCAATAATAAAATCTACTTTGCCTATCTTACGAAAAATTTTTTCTAGAAAATTTTTATCAGTTTGTGATCCTTTAAATATTTTAATTCTATCAGTTTGTAATGGACTTTTATTATATAAGTCAATTGCATATACTATTCCTTTTTTAAAATAACTTTCCCACATTTTTAATGAATTTCCTCCTTGATTAGGAGAATGATAACCACCTACTCCTATCTCAAATAAAGAAATTGCCTTATTTCGACTACTTTTCATATATTTTTCATATATTTCTATATAATTATGGTCTGTGCCTTTATCTGTTTTGTATTTCAATGATAGGAAACTTAAATTTGACATACTAAATATTAAATTAAAACATTTTAACTAAATTTAAATATACAAAAATTATATTGTAGATTTTATCGTGATTTTATATTTTATATATTAAAAAATATAAATGACAAATTTAAAAAAAAAATTTTTAGATCTGGGTCGACAACCGTTAGCAAATAATTATCTTGAAAGTTTAAGTAAAAAAGAATTCTTTTATAGGCTTGAGGTGAGTTATAATTTTACGAACAGTTTGGTTTCTTTAACAAAGTTTATAAAACCCAAATATATGTTTAATGAAAAGTACCCGTATAGATCTTCTATGTCAAAAACGATGCAAAAATCCTCAAAAAAACTTAGTATATTTTTAAAAAAAAAATTTAATTGTAAAAAAATTTTGGAAATAGGCAGTAATGATGGACTTTTTTTAAAAAACTTTTCTAAATCAATTAGAATAGGTGTTGAGCCTTGCAAAAACTTTTCTGCTATAACAAATAAAATTAATATTAAAACATATAATAGTTTTTGGAATTTAAAATTAGCAGAAAAATTAAAAAAAAAATATAAGTCTTTTAACATAATATACTCGGCAAATACCATAAGTCATATTCATGATTTAGATGAAACATTTAGATCAATAGAAATATTGCTAGAGAAAAAAAGTATTTTTATTATCGACGATCCCTCGATGTTAAAAGTTTTGCAAAATAATTCTTATGACCAATTTTATGATGAACACGCGTATGTATTTTCACTTACTTCTTTAAAAAAGTTAATTTCAAAACATAATTTAGAAATTTTTAATGTTATAAAATTAAATACTCATGGGGGATCTAATAGAGTTTTTATCTGCAAAAAAAATTCAAGAAAAATAAATAATAATGTAGCTAGATATATAAACGAAGAAAAGAAATTTGGTATGGACAAATTTTTAACTTATGTCAAATTTGCCAAAAGAGTTAAAAAATCAAAAAAAAATCTTTTAAAAATTTTTAATAAGATAAAAAAAAATAAAAAAATAATTATTGGATATGGAGCAACCGCTAAATCGTCAACTGTACTAAATTATTGTAATATTAATAAAAACTATATTAAATATTTTATAGACACTACTAAAGAAAAAGGATCAAAGCTTACGCCTGGTTCTCATATCCCTATAATAAACCAGTATTGCAAAATTAATGACAACGTTGATTATGCTTTTCTTGGAGCTTGGAATTTTGAAAGAGAGATTACTTTGAAAGAAAATGAGTTTATAAAAAGGGGTGGTAAATTTATAACACACATTCCGTTTCCAAGAGTTTTTCCTTAATTGCTTTAAACTTTTTTTGAAATTTTCAAAACTTCAATAAAATCTTCTTCAGGAATATCAACGCTTCCGAATTGTTTCATTCTAGCTTTTCCTTTTTTGCTTTTCTAAAAGTTCTTTTTTCTATCTCTGGCGCCTCTACCATAAATTCTACTGATGACATTTTTCCATCAGTAGAGATTCTATATAAAAAATTATACTTTAGGTCTGTACCAAGAAGATTTTCCTATATAGCTATTTAACAAACCACTTAATCTCTGTTTATATTTTTTTTTATTTTTATTAAATATCAATGTATAAAAAAATACTCTCAAAGAGTAAGAAATAACTTTGTCAAAAGTAATTAAAAGCGCATATAAAAATGTGAAATGCTTTTTATTATAATAATAATATGACCACATATGATGCCAATGTCTGCTATGATCCATTTCTTCATTAAACTCTTTATTGTGGGATTGTCCGCCTGCATGTGTAATTTTTGAGGAAAATATAACATATATTTTTTGATTTAAGTTTCTGACTCTTCTACATAAGTCATCTTCCTCGAAATATAAAAATATCTTTTCATCAAAAAAACCAATACTTTTAAATTTACTCATATTAAAAAACATCGCAAAACCTTTTATAAAATCTACTTCAAGATAGTCTGATTTATTTATTGGTAATAATTTTTTTTTATAAATGCGATAATTTTTATCTTCTTCATCTACCATTACAGGGGACAATAAAGCGAAATCATTTATTTCTTGAGAGTAATGAATTAATTGTTCTATTGTATTAGATGTCAATAGTGTGTCAGGATTAATTAAAAAAGCATATTTTGATTTTACTAAATTTAACCCTATGTTGCTGGCTTTTCCAAAGCCTGCGTTTTCCCCAGCAAGGATACATTTAACATTATTATATTTTTTTTCTAAATCACTCTTAAAAAAATTATCTGCTGAATTTTCAATTACTAAAATAGAGTATTTTTTTGGTATTAAATCTACACATCTATGAATACTTTCTCCGCTTTTAAAAGTCACAATTAAAAAAGTTACATCAGCTGTCATTTCTTTTATATAATTATTAATTTTTATTTATCTTCAAAACTTCAATAAAAGCTTCCTGTGGAATATCTACACTTCCAAATTGCCTCATTCTAGCTTTTCCTTTTTTTTGTTTTTCTAAAAGTTTTTTCTTCCTGTCTCTTGCTCCACCGCCATGAATTCTACTGATAACATCTTTCCTATAACCAGATATTGTTTCTCTTGCAATAACTTTTCCGCCGATAGCAGCTTGTATTGGTATCTGAAATTGGTGTCTTGGTATTAAGTCTTTTAATCTTTCGCACATTAATCTTCCTTGTCTTACTGCAAAATCTTTATGAATAATCATAGACAACGCATCAACCATCTCTTCATTTACTAATATGGATAATTTAATCAAGTCCCCTTCTCTATAATCACTAAGCTCATAGTCAAAACTAGCGTAGCCACTAGAAATAGATTTTATCTTGTCGTAAAAATCAAAAACAACTTCATTTAAAGGTAATTCATAAGATAGTACTGCGCGATTTCCTGAATAACTTAGGCTTTTTTGTTTTCCTCTCTTTTCTTCACATAATTTCATAATTGAACCCAAGTATTCTTCAGGAAGAATTATTGTTGCGTTTATCCAAGGTTCATTAATAGATTTAATAAAATTTGGTTCTGGCATATTGGCAGGGTTTTGGAGATCCGTAACTGTGCCATCATTTTTATTAATTTTATAAACAACCCCCGGTGTTGTGGTGATTAAATTTAAATTATATTCACGATCTAATCTTTGAACTATAATTTCAAGGTGCAGAAGTCCTAAAAAACCACATCTAAAACCTAATCCTAAAGCAGCAGAATTCTCAGGCTCATAAACAAAACTAGAGTCGTTTAATTTTAATTTTGCAAGACTATCTCTTAATAAATTATATTCTGTGCTATCAACTGGAAATAATCCACAAAATACAACTGGCTTACTAGGTTTAAATCCCGGTAACGGATCTTTTATAGGATTAGCATAATCCGTTATCGTATCTCCAATTTTAGTATCTGAGAGATCTTTAATGCCTGTAACAATAAAACCAATTTCTCCAGGTCCTAAGTATTCCTTATTTTCTGCTTTGGGAGTAAACACGCCAACTCTTTCAACTGGATGTCTTGTGTTTGTCGACATCAATAGAATTTCCATTCCTTTTTTAATTGCCCCATCTAGTATTCTAACCAATATAACTACTCCCAAATAACTGTCATACCAACTATCAACTAGTAACGCTTTTAAAGGCAAATCTTTATTTCCTCTTGGAGCAGGAAGTCTTTCAACGATTGCTTCTAATATTTCATCTACCCCTTCTCCTGTTTTTCCAGAGGCTGTCAAAGCGTCCGAAGTATCAATCCCTATAACATCCTCTATTTGTTTTTTTACTCTCTCAACGTCTGATGCTGGTAAATCTATTTTATTTAAAACTGTTATAATCTCATGATGATTATCCATGGCCTGATAAACATTTGCTAAAGTTTGAGCTTCCACTCCTTGAGTGCTATCTACAATAAGTAATGATCCTTCACATGAGGCAAGCGACCTGTTTACTTCATAGCTAAAATCGACATGGCCTGGCGTATCAATAATATTTAATATGTAATTTTTACCGTCTTTTTTTGATTTATAATTCAATCTAACTGTTTGAGCTTTTATAGTAATTCCCCTTTCTTTCTCTAAATCCATTGAATCCAAAACTTGAGTTGTCATCTCACGTTCTGTAAGGCCTCCACATTTTTGAATTAATCTATCTGCAAAAGTAGATTTACCATGATCAATGTGGGCAATAATTGCAAAATTTCTTATATTTTCTTGAGCAGACATTTAGGATCTTAATGTTGCATCAAAAGATTTTTGCATTGTTTGAATTATTTTTTCACTTAATTCATCAATCTCTTTATCATTTAACGTTTTGTCTTGTGATTGAATTAATAAATTCAAAGCTACAGATTTTTTATCTTTTTCAATATTTCCACCTTGAAAAACATCAAATACTCTTATTTTTTTTATTAATTTTTTATCTACATTGAGTAATACATTAATAATTTTTTCTGCTTCAAATTTTTTATTAATAATAAAGGCAAAATCTCTTTCAATTTTTTGAAAATTCGAAACTACATACTTAATTTTCTTTTCTGTATTTTGCTTATTTATAACTGGAATATTATTCAAGAAAATTTGAAAACCAAAAATTGGCCCATTTTTAATGTCAAATTCTTTAACAATTCTAGGGTTGATTTCTCCAAAATTAGCTATTGGTAACTGTTTATTAGAGTTGAAATAAAATTTTCCTGATCTGCCTGGATGATAATACGATTCAGATTCCTGAATAACCGCTAGCTCTTGTTCGTGAATTCCAAGTTCAAGTAAAGTTTTATAAACGTAATCTTTAATCTCAAAAACATCAACGTCTTTATCTTTTTCTAACCAATTTTTTCTATAAATTTTTCCAATTTGAATTCCTCCAATAACAGCTATTTGCTCTCCTGGTTTTGAGCCAAAAAATACTGGTCCACATTCAAATATTTTTTGATCTTCAAAATTTCTATGAATATTATTTTTAATATGAATTAAAAGATTTGAAAAAATAGAAGATCTTAAACTGTCTAAATCATTGGAAATTGGATTGGTAATTAATAAATTTTTATTATGTAAACCAAATAAAGAATCAATTTTCGAATTTGTAAAAGAATAAGTAATTGTCTCCATAAAACCTTTATTAGCTATAGACCTTTGTGCAAATCGATATAATTTTTGCTTTCCTGTTAGAATGTCTTTTGAACTATCTGCTTCTGGTTTTATAAGCTGAATTTTATCATAGCCTCTAATTCTTATTAACTCCTCTACTATATCAACTTCCTCGTTAATATCAGGACGCCAAGTTGGAATAGTTATTGAGTATGTATTTTTACTTTCTTTAAATTTAAACCCTAAATTATTTAGAATTTTTTTAATTTCGGCTGATGAAATTTTACTTCCAATAATTTTTTCAAATTTATCTAAATTAAATATAATTTGTTTATTTTTAAAATTACTTTCGCCAGAAATAATAATGTTACTTATTTTTCCTCCGCATAATTTATTAATAATTTTTGCTGCAAGTTTTAATCCATATTCCATGATGTTAGGATCAACTCCTCTTTCAAATCTAAATTTAGCATCAGAATTAATGCCTAATTTTTTTGCAATTTTTGATATTTTAACTGGGTCAAACAAAGCTGATTCTAAAAAAATATTCTTAGTATCTAAAGAAATTGAAGAGCTTTCTCCGCCAATCACACCTCCTAAACCAAGAATTTCTTTCTCATTAGTAATTAGACATGCGGCTTCTTCTAGTGAATGGTTATTATTATCTAAAGCTAAGAACTTTTCTCCTTTTTTTGATGAACGCACAATAATTTTTCTATCAATTTTATCAGCATCGTATGCATGTAGAGGTCTATTTAAATCAAGCATGATATAATTTGTAATATCAACAACAGCTGA
>Ga0209087_1001388_pt1 | contig 14241 bp, 22 predicted proteins | sample S_130805_EF_Meta_FD_187321 | JGI IMG/M metagenome (GOLD analysis project Ga0209087, IMG submission 187321) | Freshwater microbial communities from Lake Simoncouche, Canada to study carbon cycling - S_130805_EF_MetaG (SPAdes) (version 2) | ecosystem: Environmental > Aquatic > Freshwater > Lake ...
GGTCGAGTAACCCGCGCCCCTCTCCCGCCCCTAGAAGTCTTCTTGCCCCCACCCCTACCCCTAGCCGCCTGCCCTCGGGAAACGCCCATTCCCTGCGATTTGGCGCCCTTTGCCGGACAAAACGGGTCAGGAGTGCGGCTTTTGCCGTTTTCGATTCGTTAGCCCTCACGCTCCCTCCCCCATTGAGTTCCTTAACGCGTCCGCGCTACTCATCGCTCCCTCCTTGTGACTGATCGACTCCCTCGCCTCCTGCATCAGCCGGGCAATCTCTGGGAACACGAACCGCACCGCGCGACACTCCTCTTGCCAGCGGTAATGCCAAGCCTGCCGAGTAACGCCGCCGGCTTTGGTCTGGTCGGCGTAGGAAAGCAAGACCGCGGTCATATCACCCGAACCGAAGCGAATCACCGTGCGAAACGCATCCGGCGATAGGTCGGCGAGCGTTGCCAGCCTGCGGACCATGCAGGCCGCGCTGTCGCGCTTCTGCTCATCCAGCTCGACCAATCGCTCAAACACCTCGGCCATAATTCGCGCCGCGTCGCTTGCCCCGTCGAATCGCGTGCTCGGCGATACCGGGACCTGGTTGAGCGTGTAGGTTATCACAGCTCAGAGTCCGCGCAGTGGATCGTGCACCAGTCCCAAATCTTCGTCCCCAATCGAGACGTGGTCGAGCCCCTCCATCGGGAGTAGTCCCATTTGCTCGCGCTGCTGAATCGCTTGGATGACCTTGCGCAGTCGCTTAACTCTCTCCGCGTATTCGCGGACGATGCTCTTGCGATGCACCTCCAGCTGATTGATCGACCGCGCGGCTCGATTCGCGAGGCGGAGCGCCTCTAATTCGCGCCGCTCGTTTGTGTCGTTGATTGGTTCATGTTCCACGTCTGTTTCCTCCGTCGGACGCTGCGTTTGCCGAGCTGTGCGTTCAGTCGTTGGTGCTTTGCCCACGCGTGTCCGCTGATTAATTTGGGTTTGTTAGCTAAGTCGCGCACGCGAGCGGTTTCGCTCCATCTGCGCCACGTGTCAAGTCTGGAGTTCGACGCGCGCGCAAGTCGGCGTCACACGAACTTGATCGGCTCGCAAATCTCGATCAGCCTTCGGACCATCGGGTCGCCCCGGACGCTCGATGCCCCGCGCTCGGCAATCCCCTGCGCATCAAGATTCGTCGTGACGTAGAGCGGAAGTCGCTCGCTGACCCGGATGTCCAAGAACCGCATGAACCACGAAAGCGCCCACTCGCTGCGCGCGGTCTGAATCGCCTCCTGCCCGAGGTCGTCGATAAACACGATCGGGCGCCGCGCGACGGCATCCACCCAGCCTCGCGCATCGTCGCGGCCGAAGTTGAGGCAGCTCTGCAAGGTCGCAAACCAGTCTTGCGCGTGATAGTAGCGGATCTCCCTCCCGTCCTCGTGAGAGAGTCTGCGCATCAGCCCCCACATCGAGCGCGTCTTCCCGCGGCCCGTGCGTCCGGTGAGCAACAGTCCGCGGTGCGTCACCTGATGATCGAGCACGCGCCGAATCTGCTCGGCGTTTGCGATCATCGACGGGTGTGACCAGTCGGAAAGCCGCATCACCATCGGCACCGCGGCCTCGTAACGCGCGATTGCGTCGCGTTTGCGGGCTTCGGCAACGTAGGCGAGGCTCGCGGCCTCAAGATCGACGGCGACCGGCTGGAATCCGTCGGGAACGATGCCGGCGACTAAGTCGTGGATAGGCTGCGTGCTCATTCGTCCCCCTCCTGCTTGCGCGCTCGAAACGCTGCGAACCGGTCCCGAATCGCTTGCATCCGCGCCGACTTCTCGACCGGCTTCTCGGCGATAATCTGCTTCTTGGCGCGACTTACCCCCGCGCGCTTCGCTTTGATTTGTTCGTGCTTCTCGATGCGATAGGCGCGCGCATAAGCCGCGATCTCGGCCTTGTTGCGCGCGCGATACGCGGCCTTGGTCGCCTTGCGCTTCGCGGCGTTCTTGCGGGCGTATTCGCGCCAGTAGGCGGTTCGGTCTTTGTTCATGCGACATTCTCCGCGGATTCGAGCGCCTCGCGCGCGGTGCTTTCTGCCCAGCCCGATGAGTTTTCCATGATTTCGGTAAGTGCGTCGCGTAGAGCGCGCACCTTCTCGCGCTCGGTGGAGAGTTCGGTCTCGGCGCGTTCGGCGTGTCTGGCGTGAGCAATTCCGTCCTTAGCTGCGGCGATTCCTAAGTTGGTCAACCGCTCCACCTCGGCGCGTGACTGATCGCCGATGTTCGGCAAGCCAAGGGCTTCGCGTGCCATCTCGACAGCGATAGAGTCCTCGGCTGGTCCAAGTCCCGCGTGCTCGAAAAGTTCGATGTAGCGCGGTGTCATACATTCGAGTGCGGCGCGGAGTTGGTCGCGCTCTTGCCGTAAACTCACGTTGCTGTCGGCTAATTGGGCCGACGTTATGGCGAGCTTCGCAAAGTCGTCGCGAATTTCGGCGCACGCCCGCGCCCCGGCTTCGTGGTCGTAGTTTACGCTGTCGGCGACAAGGCTCCGGTGGGCCTCGGTCGGGGTGATTGCAGCTGTGTTTGTTTCTTCGGGTTTCATGTTGTTGGGTTGTTGGTTTTTATGCTCCAAAGAGGCTGTCTTGCTTTTCCTTCGCTGCGGCAAATCGCTTTTCGGCGTGCATCATGTTGATTTTGGCTTGCTTGAAATACGAGTCCTTCAGCTCGATTCCGATTGCCTTGCGCCCCATTGAGACCGGGCTGTAGGTCTCGGAGCCAACGCCCATAAACGGCGTTAGCACCACTTCGCCCTTGTTGCTGTAAAGCTCAATGATTCGGTCGATCACGTCGAGTTGTAGCGGGTGGACGTGCTTTTCGTCGTCCTCCTCTTTGCTGTCACGAAATGGGAGCACGTTATCAATTCGGATGTCATCCCAGACGCTCGACGCGTAACGCTGCCAAATGTAGTGCGACAGCTTGTTGGATTTCGGGTCTTTGTGGTCGGCGTAGGTGTTCTTGAGATACGCCCACAGCTCGGCCTCGGTGAAGTTCGACTCGTTCGCGTTATTGAACGCTTGCAAGATATTCGGCAGGATTGGCGTGTCGCCGAAATACTCCTTCAGCCCCTCGGGATGCGTGACCGGAACGGCGTTGTCGCCCTTCTTCGTGAATATCAGAACGTAGTCCGGCATGGCCGTGAAGCACTGCGTCGAGTCCTCGACAATGAGTTTGTGCATCAGGCTCTTGACCATCGTGCGCATCCGAACCTTCAAAGGCTCCTTCCAGATAGTGATGCGGTTTCGATACTGAAAGCCGTGCTTCTCGTGCAGTCGGATGACTTCGTGCGGGAAGTCCCAGAGTCGGCAGGAGTTGTCGAAAACATCGGTGCAGTGAACAGCCGTGATGCGCCCTGGCTTCATCACGCGGCCCATCTCGGCAATCAGGTAGTCATATTGCTCCAGGAATTGCTCTTTGTTTTCGCAGTTGGAAAAGTCGCGCTCCGAGCTGGAGTAGTTGTAAAGCCCCGCGAACGGCGGCGAGTAAACCGACAAGTCAATCGACGCGTCGGGAATGGTCGGCAGCACTTCCATGCAGTCCGAGTTGTAGAGCGAATAGTTCGTTGTGTGGATCTGATCTTTTGTGTTGTTCATAGAAACGCTGGTTTTTGGGCTGTCTGATTAAACTCTTTCTTCACTTCCCTGAAATTGTTCACCGATGAAACAAGGTTCGAGTAAAGCTCGATTGCCTTGGCTGTTTTCTCTTCGAGAGCTTGCATGACGCGCTCTTGCCCTTCCGAGATTACCATCTCGCAGGTCACGTCTTTTTTCTGCCCGAAACGCCAGAACCGGCGGATGGCTTGGTAATACTGCTCGTAGCTGTATGTCGGGAAAAATACCGTGTGACTGCAATGCTGCCAATTGAGACCCATCGAGGTCATCTTCGCCTTCGTGATCAAGCGATTGATTTCCCCGCGAGCGAAAGACACGAGCGCCTCTTCCTTGGCCTCCAAGCTCATCCCGCCGTGAATCTCCACCGCGTCCTCGTCCATCTCAGCCAATAGGTCGCTCTCGTCATTAAGGTTGCACCAATAAACCGAGGTCTTCTTTCGCGCTAGCTCCACGGCGATCTCGCATCGGCTCTGCACCGTGAGCTTCTGCTCCTCGCGAACCTCGGTCAATCGCTTCGCCGGAACGACGAAGAGCTGACCTTGGCCCTCTACGCTCCACTGGTTCTCGTTCTTCACGATGTGCTTTTCAACCTTGAGCGCCGGCAGGGAATACCGCTCGTCGCTGAATCCGAGATCCGATGGCTTCTTGACCATGACGGACCATTGATTAACCCACGAGAAAAAGTCCTTCTCGGCGTGCGGCTTCAGGTAGAACTTCTCGCCTATGTTGCGGTCGTTCGAGTCCGCGCTCCCCTGGTTGTTCTTGAAGAACTTCGTGAGCATATCCATGTAGCCCATGTAGCCGAGCGCCTCCGAGCTGTTGCCTAGCTCGATGAAATCGTTGGGCGATGGAGTTGCCGTCGCCAAGAACCGGAAGCGCGTCTTCTTCATAAACGCGACGATGAGGTCGCGCGTTGCTCCGTTGAAGTTCTTGAGAATCGAAGACTCGTCGAGCATCACGCAAACGAAGTCGTCGGCTGAGAGCAGATGAAGCCGCTCGTAATTGCAGAGCACAATTTTCTTCGAGTGCTTCCCGTCCTTCGTGTGCTCAATGTCCGAGACGCCGATGCGCTCGGCTTCGAGAAGGAACTGAAACGCAACGGCAAGCGGCGTCAGGATCAGCACGCGTCCGTTGGTTTGCCGAATGATGTTCTCGGCGACCGCTAGCTGGATCATGGTCTTGCCGAGTCCGGTATCGAGGAACACGCCGATGCGTCCCTTTTGCAAAGCGCGACGAATGATGTGCGCTTGAAAGTCGAAGGCGGACGGCGGAATCCAGCAGGCTTCTATGCCGCTGTCTCCGATGCTGTGCCGCTTTCGGGTTATGAAGTCCGAGTATTGCATTGCTGTGTCGTTGTTGGGTTGTCGTTGCTGGCTCAAAATGCGTTTGCGAATTCGGACTCCTGAGCTGGCTTGCGTTGATTCGCGTCGGGCTTAAACACGCCTTGCCAGCCCTGCATGATGCTCTTGCGGATTGCGGCGATTGCGTCGGCCTGGCCCCAGTCAGCCATCTCTGCCAACTGCGCCTTTGCCGTGCGTGGCTTCAGCGTCTGCCCCCGCTCGCGGCGGTAGGCGCACCAGTCGGCCCATGCTGCGCGAAATTCGGGAGAACTCAGCGCCAACGGCCTCTCGGCGTCTTCGGCCTTAAACTTATCCTTAGCTTGATCCTTATCCTTATCCTTATCCTTATCCTTATCCTTAGCCCCTGCGGAGGGGCTGGCTAGGTCCTTCGTAGGGCCTTCTTCTTTTTGGTCTAAAACGGAAACCGGGCAGTCAATGTCTTGGTCCTTGAGGATGCGCAATACCCCGCGATGGGCAGAGTTACGCGCGCTCAACTCATCGCCATATTGAAAATGGATGAAGGACGAGATGAACCACTTCCCCGGCTTTGGTTTCGTGACTCGGTCGGCCATGATCCGCAGAAACTCTTCTCCGTCGATTGGCTCGCCGACCATGAACGACATGAGCCGCGGGTTAGCGTCAATCAGTCCGGCGTGGTCGCAGTTGTCGAGAACCCAAAACCATGCGAGCTTGTATTTGATCGGCAAATCCATGAACCAGGTGTCTTGCCATTTGCGCGTTTCCGTGAATCGCTTGCTCATAAAAAAGAAAGCCCGACCAGCTTCCGCGGTGAAAGTTGGCGCATGAGACGCCTCGCGAAAACTGGCCGGGAAATTGATGGTTGAACACTCATGTCTGATTCGGCCTTTCACAGCCTCGTCTGTTTTCTTTCAGATTTCGCCCGCGATGTAAACTCAAATCTCCAGCGTCGAGATCGAAACCGAGCACCCTTGCTCGTTCCCGACCGCCCAGAACTTGTCGCACCGCAGCGAAACGACTTGCGAGTCGTCACGCCAGACGCGGCCGCTTTTCGTGATTTGGTCGAGCGGGAGTTTAGCAAGATTATCCACGTCGGGCTTCCCCGCGTGAAACTGCGGCGCGCTCGGCTTGAGCCCCTTGGCTCCGAAGTGCGACTTCGGCCGAGGCATCGCGAACCGAAGCTCGACCGCGACCGGCGCCTCTGTAAACGCCCACTTCTGCCGGATCGCGGCCTCGATGATTGCGACCTTGACCAGCCATTTCCATGTGTCGGCCACGTCCGAATCATAAAACCGCGCGACGTGCACGTTGCCCATTTTCCGCGCAAAGGCTCGCGGACGCGGCTGGCCTTTCGGCTCGCCGGCGACTTGGAATGTGAGGGTGCTCATTTGGAGCCGCCCCCAATCCGCCGCTTGAGCAGCAGCAGGACCTCGCTGTTGGTGATGTAGTGCCGGCTCATGCCCGCGCGTTTCGCTCGTTCGGAGATCGTGCCGCGCCCCATCTTGAGCGCCGACGCAATTTGCTTCACGGGCATAAATTGCATCAGCATCGAGTCGCAGTGATTCCGTTTCGCTTCGTTGATTTTGGTTCGGTTCATTTGGTTTTTGATTTGAATCTGCCGTTTGGTTCCCGCCGGCTCTTCTCACGCTTTTCGTTCGCAAGAAAGTTCTCGGTCCATTGCTCGTCGCGCCCGCGCTTATACGCGCGAGTTGAGGCAGAGATGTAGCCGAGTGCGAAGGAGCCGAGCACGAGCACGAAGATTGCAAGCGCGTTGAGTGCGTCAGAGGTCGTCATCGTCGAGGTCGTTTGTGTCGCGGTTGAAAACGAGCGGGTAGGTCAGCACGAGCAGCGCCGTGAACAGCGCGAAAAGCAGGATGCCGAGGACCGTTCTCATTCGGTTTGCCCTCCATACCATTTCGGCAGCCCAATCTCGCGAAGCGTCGGCTCCAGGTTGGGCCATTTCTGGCTGTCTAGGCACGATTTCAGGCGAATCAAATCGCTGATCGTCTCGTCTTGCCCGCGGGAGATTGCCGCGTCGCTTAGGCGATAGACCGCAACGCCGAACGGCTCGACCTTTTCCACGGCAATGAAGAAGAAGTCGAACACCGGCCAGCCGAGAATCTCCGTGATGAGCGGCAGGTAGAAGCCTGCTTGCCGGTGATAGCCAAAGGAGAAGCAAGCGCGCTCGAAGTTGCGGAACGCGTCGGAGTCGAGGCTCTCGACTGTCTTCAAGTCCGCGACGTAGGGCCTCTCGCCGCTAAGCGAACATCCAGCTGAGTTATACCAATCGGTTCGGCATTGCAGCGGGATTCCGTTTTCTGGAGATATGCGCCAACTCAGTTCGGATGTTCCGCAATCGAGCAATTCCGACGCAAGCGGATGATTGCTCACCGCTGCGGCCATCTCGCGCACGTCACCCAACTCGTCCGAGTCGATCACGACCTTGCCGGCGTTCTCGGCCTCAAACTTCGCGAACTCCTCCTTGCCCGCCTTCGTGCGCCGGTCGATGCCCTCGGGTCGCATTGCATACCGCGCGTAGAATGTGTCCGGTTCGAGAATCGCGCAGTGAGCAGCGGAGCCGATGCGGAATGCCTCCGTCGCCTCGGGGCGCGCGAGCGTCTTGCCGACGAATCGGCGGTAATAGGAGATCGGCCGGCGCCGGAATAGCTCCAGCTTGCTGTGCGAGATCGCGTCGTTCGCGTGGTATTGCTCGTTGGTTTCAATGTTCATTTGTCGCCCTCCACGATGTCGAGCTTCTGCTGGAGCGGATCCACCATCGCTTCGCTTTCATCCTTGAACCGCACGCTCCAGCCGATCTTGACCGAGACCTTCGGCGAGAGCGACAGCGCGTCCCACTCAACCGAGAACGTCGCCTTGGCCTTCGGCTCGGACTGCGATTCGTCTTCGATGAAGCTCTCCTCGGCGGCGCGTGCGATGGCCACGAAGTGCGTTTCGAGCAAACCGCGGAACTGTTCGGTCGCGTTGTTGATTACCGCGGCGTTTTTGATTTCTCCGGCGTTCATTTGGTTTCGTTGGGTTGATTGTTGCGCTCGGCGATCATGAGGTCTGCAAGTTCGTAGGATCGAAATACGACGACTTTGTAGTGTAATGGGTCGCACGTGCAGAAATCATGCGCGAGTTGCGACAACACCTGCCCAGCGAAGTAGTCGCGGAGGGTCATGCCTTCGGTGACATACATAACCGGAAACGCCGCCCCTCCGTCCTTGATCGGCACGTTCATGCGGCACCTCCGTTCGTCAGCGCGGCGGTCAGCCCACCGCTCACTTTTTCCGAAAGTGGCGTGACGTTGCGCTCGTCGGGAAAGTCGCGGACCTCCTCGACGGTGCGGAGTCCCTTGAGCACGTCGCCGAACACGTCGCGGAGGACGAAGCCGCGGGCGCGAAACTTGAGCATCCGCCGCGGGTAGTCGGTCCAAGGGCCGGACTTACCCCAGAGTTTCGCGGCCTTGGCGTCGGCCACCGTAAATGTCTCGGAGCCCTTCGAGCCGTCGCGGCGTGTAGCGGTTACCTTGATGCCAAACGAATCCTTGCCGGCCTCGCCCACCTCCTCCTCGGCGAAGGATTCGAGCAGACCGGAAGCGCGAACCAGAGCGAGGGCGGCGTCACCGTAGATCGCTGGCCGGCCATTGATGACTGCCGTGTTCTGGAGCGCGGCCATCGGCGTGAGGCCAAGCTCTGCTCCGAGCTGAATCGCCACGAGAACGGACTCAGGCTTTTCCATGCCGCGCGGAGCGAAGCCGCTGGCAACGATTGCGTTAGCCAGTCGAAACGCATCTTCGAGGCTGGCGAGCTTTACGCCTTGAGCACCGAAGTTGATCGGGCTTTTGATTTGGGCTGGAGTCGTCACGCTTTTCGGCGTCTCGATCACGGCGGTTACGGTTGCGGTGTTGGTTTTAACGTCTTCGCTATTCATGTTGCTGTTGTTTGTCTAAGGGTGATTTGTGGGTTCCCGCGCGGTGTCGTTGCCGTCGCGGGTTTCTTTTTTCAGAATGGAACATTCTCGTCATCCACGCTTGCGACCGTGACGGATGCCTTCGGCGGTTGAACTGCGGCACCCGTGAGAGTCCCGCGCTTTTGATGAATCAGCGTCCGCGCTGCGTTGCGAAGCTGCACGTCCTCGGCACGCGGCGGAAACGGTTTGCCGCTGCTGTCGAGCCGCGGTTCCGGTTCTTGCGCATACCATGCGACGGAGCGGTCGCCGAGACTGGAGAGCGCCACGCCTTTGTTTTTGCCGAAATGCACCTGCACGTCGCCCGCGTTCGGGATCACCTCGGTCGGCATCGGCACCTCGTCAGTCTTCGCGAAGCTCGATGCAGGCTTTGCGGCCGGTGCGCCGGCTGCGTAGGGGCGCGCTTCGAGAGCCTCGCGAATGCGGACGAGTTCCGCGTGGATGAGTTTGAGTTGTTCGGTCATGTTGTTTTGCGCTGGCTGAGGATTTGTCGGAACTCGGACTCGGTAACGTATTGCTTACGAATGCCGTGGTTCCACGCGGTTTTAGATACTGTGCAGGGTGCGCGCCCGAGGCTGAATGCGATTTCTTTCGGCGTCAGACCGGAGAGGAGATTGCGGAGAATCTGCTCGGTTTCGACCGTTCGTGGTCGGCTCATGGCTGCGCCTCCACGAGTTGCAGGCCGAGCTTTGCGGCGGATTCCTTGAGCCTCGCCAGCTCGCGGCTTCGGTCGTCGCCCTTGTAGATGCACCAGTCATGGACCGGCGCCGCGTTGTAGTTGCTGATAGCCACTCGGCGCGTAACCGTCACCTCCGTCTCGTTGTTCACTGCGGCGCGCAGAGTTTGCGCGCACGCGATCATTTCGTTGTCGTCGTTGTTCATTGTGTGTTGTTGTTGTTTTGGAGCGGATGCCCCGAAATTATTTGGTAAGGCGCGCGACCTTGGCGCCGTAGTTGATCGTCGCCGGCTTGCTCGCACCGCGCGGCCCGCCGTTGTGAATGCGGGCAAGGGTAGTCACATCGCCTGCGGCCCATGCCTGCGGCGCGTAGCGTTGGAGGTAGGCGGCCACGACGCGCTTGGAGTAGTCCAGATCAGCGCACCGCGCGTAATCGCCGCCGATGCGTGCGTCGGCGTGATAGGCTCGGTGAATCTGGAGCGGCCCGAGCGCGCGGCCGTTGTCGCCGAGGATTGCGCCGCGCTTGCCGCTGGTCTCCACGACGTGGAGCGCGCGGAAGAAGGAATCGGGGGGCGCTGAGTGAGCGGTGGCAGTGAGCGCGATAAAAATTGCGAGTGCTTTCATTTGGAGGCGAGCTTGATTGCATCTCAAGACTTCACACTTAAAAACGCGCGCTCAAATGCAGTCTCGTTGAGCAAGTCGAGCGGATCGAGACTCTCGTCGCGAAGTTCTTCGCCCGCAGCGCGAATCTTACGGGCTACGAAATCGCGAGCCAGCTCGCCCGTCGGCAGCGCATCGGCGGGGCCGAAGGCGTTTTTGTTTTCGTCGATCAATACAGGAATACCGTAGGAGCTGGCAGCGTGATTCGTGGTGAGCGTGAGTTTCATTTTTTGGTTTTTTGTCTCGGGGTTAATTCCCTCCGACGTGCACACTCAACACCAACGACCATCCTGCTTAAAGCTCAAATGCGGATTTTGTTCTGCTGCTTTTGTAAGTCGTTGCAGTTGCGTCAGTTAAAACGAATCAAATGTTGGCGACGAATGCGGAATCTAGGCAAAAGAAAGCCCGCGAAACGGTGAATCCGCTCGCGGGCTTGCGGTTGGCCTCAGCCCTCGCCGCCGCATGGTGCTGCGAGCGGAGCGGATTGCGGCAGCGGTGGCAAGGGTGTAATTGCGCGGCCCATAATCGTATCCGCTGCGGTAATACGTCGAGCGCGTCAGGTGTATTTGCCGAGGATGAAATGATAGCGGCGAAAGCCCGTTGAGAGGTTCCCGCCGTCCACTGAGAAGAGAACGAAGCGCGCGTTGGTGATGCTCGACCCCGTGTCGAAATCATACATGCCGAGGTATTTCGTGTCGTAAATCTGAATAATGCCCCAGTCGGGTTTTGCCGTGAAACCGCGGTTCGTGATGTCCACGTCTAGCGTATCAGTTGGCGTCCCCGCCGTCATGTTTTTCACGTGGCTGCCCGCGTAAAGCGCGAGCTGCGCGCGCGGGTTCGAAGCGTCTGCGGGAGCGACGATGAGCGAGGCGGCGCGGGCGGTTTCTAGCGTTGCAGACCCGCCGCTGATTGTTACTGAGGTTAAGGTTGCGGTGCCTCCGGTGATCGCGACGCTGCTTGCGTTTTGACGCATCAGCGTTGGGCCAGGGATTCCCCAATAGATGGTGGGTGAGTTAAGGTTTACACCTCCGCCTGCCCACGCGCTTTTCAGTCCGGTTCGATCAACTGATCGGACCCGAATGTATGCGGTGAACAGCGAGACGTCGGAAAAGATTTCCTCTGGAATAGACTGCCGGAAGAAATTTCCGTTGGCGTATTCCGTGTTTGCCGCGGCGTCAGTGTCAACGCTCGTGAGAACCGCCTCGTAACTGAGAACGCTTTTGGTCGCCGGCGGAGTCCAGTTTACGCGAACGGAAAACGCGACCGCGCCTCCAATCATTTCGGGAGGGCGCTCAAACGCGGTGGAATTTCCTGCGATATACGTCACCGAGGTGGGCGGATCCGGCGGCGTCGTATTGCTCGGCGCGCTCTGACTCAGCGCGGTCGATAGCGCCGAGATCTTACCCGAGAACGAAATACCGCGCGCGGCGAACTGGTAGGATTCGCCAACGGTCAGATCGTCAATTGACACCGCGTAGGACACCGACGACGCGATTTGATTGCCGACAACCCAATCGCTCGCGCCGGTGCGGCGATACAGCACGTCAAGCGCGACCGCTCCAGTTGGAAGCGGAGGAGCCGTGAGCGAAATTCGCGCGAAGCTCGTGCCGTCGGTTGAAAGATAAACCGTGGAGCTGATGAACGTCGGAGCCGAAGGAGTGCTCGGCGCAGTAGAGTCTGCGGAACCGGCGGTGATCGCGACCGGCGTGGCGCTCACGTATCCACAAAGCGCAGATTGATTCTCGACAGAATCGTAGGCGCTGACCCAGTAAAAGTAAGTCGTCCCGAGCGTGACTTCGGTGTCAATAAACCGACTCGCGCGCGTCTCGGCGATTTTCTGGGCCGAAGCGGTTACTGCGGACGTGAGCCGATAAACGCCGTATTCCGAAAAGTCCGGCTCGGTGTTGTCGTTCCAGTCGAGCGACACTGCCTTTCCAGTGCCGATGCTCGCCGTGAGTCCGGTCGGAACTGCCGGAGGCGTCGTGTCTTTTGAGACGCCCGTGGTCGCGCTCAGATAACTCGTCGAAACCTTGAAATACGATTCCCCGAAAATGCGCACGTCGTAGGTCAATCCGATCTTCACGTCCGAAGAAATGTAATCGCGCGTCGTGTCGCCGGGAACACGCGACCAAGTAAGATACGTTGTCGACGTGCTCTCCTTGTATTCGATACCGACCGTGCCGCCCGATTGAATAAACTCCTCGGCTGGCGCGCTCCACGAGACGAGGATGCGCGGGAGCGCCGTGCCGTCGGCTTGAATCAATTGCGTCGTGCCGTTTGCCGTCAGCGTGAGATTCGTAGGCGCGTCAATTGCGTAAGGGTTCGGCAGCGTCGTATTCGGCGAGTCAGCGACCGCGACCTCGTCCGAAACGGTCCAGTCATAAACGCTCGATGCAGTCTCGCGCAGCGTCATGTCAACGCCGAGCTGCGGTGGGTTTCCATCGGTCACGAAATGCCACTCCATCACCTCGAACACCTTCGCTGACCATCCCAGCTTGGCGTTGGTAATCATCACGGTATCGCCCGCGCGGACCTGCATGGCCTCTAGGCGGAAGCGAGCCGAGAACGTGATTTCTTCACGGGCGCGGCGCAGTTCGATCACCGCGAGACGCTGCGCGCACGACGAGGAGGTCGTAAACGGGAGCACTACGTCGCGCCAGTAGCGCGTGTTATTGTCCGCGGTGTAATACGCCGACGGCGCAATCGAGGGAAAGTCCGAGACCTGCCATTGATTCGCCTCGGAAACGTAAACGCCCTTCACGGCATTCACGCGGTCGCGCGCGCTCGTGCGCGTCTGCACGTTCATGCCGCCAGCGAAATGCTTTTCGGTAAGCGTAACAGTCGGGATTCGGTAGTTCGCTGCGTAAATCACGACCTTGCCGCCCGAATACGCGATCAGACCGCCCATCGCAGAAAGCAGTTTTCCGATGTTTGCGTCGGGTGTTTCGCTCGTCGAGAGCACGCCGTTGCAATCGTAGCGGTTTTCGTAGGTCGTCGGGGAGAGTGGTAGCACCTGCACCTGTTCCTCGCAAATGTTCGCAGCAGCTTGCACTGCGGTGTCGTCAATCTCGGCCGAGTCCATCCCCATGCCTGCGCTGCTCGTAAGGTAGTCGCGAAGGCAGAGCGCAGCGTTCGCGCTCCAAACCGTATTCGTCGTGCGCGGGTCGTAAACCTTCTTACCCTTCACAATTGCCGAGATGTTTGGAATGCCGTTGGCGAAGACCTCGGTGTCCCACGTCAGGCGCACGTAAATGTAAGCGATGCCGCGCAGCCGGTGCGCGCTCGTCCATTTGCCATCGGTCAGCGATGCGGTCGCGGCCTGTAAGTTCGTCTCGACGGTCTGCGTATCGCCACCGAGTTTCTTGTAAATCTCGGCTTTTCCGGCGAAGCGGCCTGTCGCCGATGAACCGGAGCCGGTGAGCGCGAGTTCGTCGCCGAAGTAAACGTTGCCGATTTCTTCGACCTCGTGACCCGCCATTGCAACGACGAGGTGCAGGTATTCGTTCTTGGTTCCGGTCGTTGAAATGTAAACGACGACGCCCGAGACCTTCGCCGTGCCGTAAATAATTTGGCGAGAGGCAATCGGCGAGCGCACCATTTGCGAGCGTTCGGCGAGCGACGAGTCGGCGAAACTCGGCATCTTCGGCGCGAGCAGTTTAGACGCGGCCATTGATGCGGCCATGACGCCGATAAACGAGACGACAGCAGTGACCGCTTGGAGTGCCGCCATGCTGACGACTACGACTCCTGCCGTATTCGCTGCGGCGAATGTTGTGATGAGCCAGATTGCGACTGTTTCGGCCATGTTTTAGATTCGCCAGCACCGCGCACCGTTGAGCGTCGCCACCGGGGCGAAGATCAGTCCGTCGCGTCCTACGAAAGCCGAGCAGTTCCCGAGCTGAATCCCAATTGCGTCTCCCCGCCCCGTGTCGTGCACGACGAGATCACCGCGCGAGCATTGCGCCGAAGTGATTTCAACCATTCCGTAAGAT
>Ga0209087_1001392_pt1 | contig 14215 bp, 6 predicted proteins | sample S_130805_EF_Meta_FD_187321 | JGI IMG/M metagenome (GOLD analysis project Ga0209087, IMG submission 187321) | Freshwater microbial communities from Lake Simoncouche, Canada to study carbon cycling - S_130805_EF_MetaG (SPAdes) (version 2) | ecosystem: Environmental > Aquatic > Freshwater > Lake ...
ACTCGCTTTTCTGCAAAAGATTTATTTTCAAGTCTAGTCCAAGCTATTATTTTTGTCTTTATATTTAAATTATGATGTATAATATCTTTTACTCTTCGAAGTTTATTTCTTCTTGCATCATCCATAGGATTATTGCTATGAAGGTAGGCTACAGCTTCTGATGATTCCTGGCCTTCAAAATGTTTAGGAGACCATATTTTCTGTAAATTATCTACACCTGTCATATTTGCAAAAGCTCCTGCCATATTGTCTAATGTTAGGAAAATTAGGTTTTCAATTCCATATCCTAGAATTGAAAAAAAAGCATCACCTAATAGTTCTTTTACAAGAGTAAATGCAATTAATTCAATAGTATCAGCTGATCCCTCAGTATTAAATAGTGTATTTTTTGCTGGATTTCCCTTTAGTCCACCTCTTGCAGGATTAAAGAAATGACTTGCATCATTATAATCTAATATTCCAAAATCAGATAATGGCCTCGCTTTGTACGCTTGATCAATATGTACACCATAACGAGCAACTCCTTTATATTTAATAGTAAATACTACAATACAAGCAGCATCTTCTGTTATAATAATATACACATCAGTAAATATGCCAGCATTAATAAAAAGTTCCCAAACAGCATTCTCAACATGTAGACACGTATTCACTGGAGGATATGATCCATTTCTTAAATCAACACGATCTCTTGAAAAAGGATCAGTCCAATTAGCAGCAGGTCCTAAATCAGTCATATCAGGATTTACCGAATTTCTTCCTTTTCCTGAATCACACATATATTTTGTTTTGCTAGGAGGTAATTGCAGTTTTTTATCACCATATTCTTCAGGTTTTGCTAAATAATTAATCGGTAGCTTAAGAATACTTTGGTTTGCATTAACTTCTTGCCTAACAGCATTTTCAATAGATAATAAACCTGAGTCCAGCGCACTGCAAGGATCAGCTCCAGTATTGAATAATAATTTCATTACTTCTTGAACATTTCTATTTTGTTTTGAGTATACATTTGCATTTGATTTGAATAAATCTTTACAAACATCCCAATTACTAAATCGCTGTTTTAGATTCCATCGCACTAAATGATCAAAATTTTCTCTACGAATAATGATTGGTGGTGATGCTGCAGAAGAGCTCGATGAACTTGATGATGACGAGCTCGATGAACTTGATGAACTTGATACACTTGGTGGGTTCATACATCCCATCAATATTCCAAAAGAGGTTCTTGCATTTGTTTTTTCATCTTTTGTAAGTGGCCTAGCAGAAGGTGAATTATCATTATTTTCTTCTTCCCCAGCAGCAGCTGCTGCAGGCCTACGACCTTTTGGTGATTTTGCTCTTGAACCTGTACCTGGCTTAGGAGGCATCTATTCTTCACCATATAAAAATATACTCCTTATACTTTCCTAATGATCCCACCGAGACACATTGTGCTCAGTGGCGGAGGTGTCAAAGTAATTTCTCTTGTAGGAGCATTACAGCACCTAGAAGAAAAAGGACATCTGCGATCTGTAAAAGAGTACTGCGGAGTCAGTGCCGGTGCTTTCCTAGCGTTTATGATGGCACTCCAGATTCCTATTAAAACAATTCAACTACTAATTCTTGAACTCGATTTTGGTGTCATTCGGAATCTGACGCCTGAAGGTCTAATTGGTTTCCCCGAAACCTTCGGCCTAGATGACGGTACAAATCTCGTGAAATTCCTAGAGTCAATTCTGCGTGTTGCCGTCAAGGTGGATCCATCAATAACCTTCGCTGATCTACAGACTCGGTCGCCCATTCGCTTTCGGTGCTGGGCTGGTGATCTAATAACAGAAAAACCTCGTGAATTCTCCTTTGCGACTACACCGACTGTACGGATTGTAGATGCTCTGCGAGCGTCAATGTCTCTGCCATTCTATTATTGTCCTGTGCCAGATCCGGTCACAGGAAATCTGTTAACAGATGGCGGAATTCACGGAAATCTGCCAGTATTTTTATTAAATGAGGATGAGCGTCGAACAATGCTGGCTCTAGGATTTGGTTCCGATATAACAGTAGATAAGACAGAAGGATTTGCAGATGTCTTGGTCTATATGAATAAGGTACTACTGTGCCTTATTCAAGGAAGAAATCAAGAAGTGTATCGGCAGTGGTCACATAAGATTTGCCGAATCGCGATTGATCATTATCCGTCGTGGAATTTTGAATTAAGCCGGGAAGATCGGCTGATGCTGCTTTCTATAGGGCGAAAAACGATTGAAACATGGATTCAGACTGCTCCAAATGTACGATTGTCTAGGAGACATTCTGCTTGATAAAATCCATATAGGCGGGTACATTGCGCTCACCGGTGTATTCCACATTGCCGCCGTCAGCAGTGGCAAGATAGAAACTCGGGAAACCCTGAATGCCGAGGGACTTGACTTCGCTGGTCGCCTCACCCTGCTCAAGCATACGGACCTTGACAGCCTTTCCGTTGACTACAGTCTGTCCTGCAGCTACGAACTTCTGGAAGTCGGGCTTGATCTTTTCACAATGCGGGCAGCCATTCATATAGTACATTGTGAAGGTCGGGCCAGAGGTATCCGTGAAACCGTCCATAGAGGACATACCATCCATAGATAATAGACCGCCACCGGTGTAGAGAATCGCAAGATAGGTTAGAGTTGCAACAACAATCGCAACAACAAGGGCAATCGCAACAGTTGTCATCTTCTGATAGTGTTCAATAATTTAGACTCTAGTCTAAACGACGCTAACGAAGTAAAGACAGAATGTGGGCAGCTGGATTTAGAAATGGTCGATTGTATAGTGTTACAGCGAGACCATTAGATCCTCGCTGGTCAAGCACCGATAAACGGAGACTACTAGGTGTTGTAGCGACAGGTTTATGTTTAGGATGGTCTGAAGATAGAGCGTTTGAAGCGGGAGAAGCGTATGTGTTTTTACAGAAACACAAAGGCATTTCGTGGTCAAAGAATTCAAGTGTTATTGCGGATTTGAATGCGATTTGTTCTACGAGTCGCGAGGTAGATTCGCAGAATCCAACGCGTGATTCTATGAATCACGAGGAAACAACATCAAGCCAAGAAGAACTAGAAAGAATAGAGCCGAGTGAAGAAATAGACCAGACGGAGTAGGGCAGCCTCCAGTCGCAACCGTCAGAAATGATCCAAACAGCATCTGTGTCATTTTGTATGTTTCAGGATTTGCCAATAGAAAAAAGACTAAAGCTGAATAAAAGGAGTATTTTGCTTTTAAGCTAATGGGAAAGTACTCATCAGACTTGCCGGATGCCATCTACTGTAGCCATTTTGTTTTGTAAGAGTTGTTGTAAAATATCAGCGCGGATCATAATCGTGACCCACTCTGGTTTAACTCTCGGCAATGCGCTTTGGTACATCGGCGTTACGCGCTGAGATACAGAATTGCCTTGTGCTTCGTTTTCGTATTCAGTATTGTTGATGTAGTTATCAATCTCCTCAGGCGGTACCATACCGAGTGCATCACGGGCCTCCTCAAGCGCTTCAGGATCCGCTTCATTATTGATGTAGTTTTGGAAAGGTGTTGCGAGAGAAGAGAGAGGTGCGGGTTCAGGAGGGGGCAGAAGCGTCTTGTACTCGGGCTCAAGACTATTGTATGCATCATTGACCTTGTTCCACGCATCTTGCTCGTTAAGAATATTCGGGAGTTCTTCGGGGCCACGGGCTGATGTGTAGGCGCCACCTGATCCATACCAACCTTTTGGCTTAGATCTACGTTTATTTGCTTCTATTTGCGCCGCCCTTGCTGCACTAACACGAGTAGCACCAAGTCCCTGGAGTGCATCTCTAGCATTCAATTCAATTACTTTCTGTTTTGATTGTTGTTTTAGTTGCGTTTTTAACTGTTCTACTTGTGTAGCAAACCCAGTCATATCGCGCTGAGATTGTTCAAAATCAGATTCTAAAGCATTCAGATTTGTAGTTAATTTATTACGTTCTGCTACTAAAGCATTGTAATTCGCTTCTTTATCAAGTAACTGTTTTATTATAGCTTCATCTTTTTCAATTTTTGCCAGATCAGATAAATGAGTTAATTGATATGCTTTTCCAATGGAAGCATAGGTAGAACTAGGAGTACCTCCTGTTTGTATATGTGTACTTTCTATTTTTGCTATTTCAGCATCTTTTGATTCAATCGCTTTTATATACGCATTCTTTATTAAGTTGTGGATAATATGAGCTGGAGTATCAGCTCTGCCGCCACCGCTTTGATTAATTTTATGTAAAGCTTGTAAAGCTATTAAAGTATTCGAAAGTTGTGATGCACTTAAATTATATTTATTTTTAAACTCTATTATAGCAGGGTCTGTATTAGCTGATTTTATTGGTTTTATCAGCCAAAAAATAGGCAGGTCTGCAACCAATGCCTTTCTTTTATTATCGCTAAGAGCAAACCATTGATCATTAATCTGTTTGTTTTCTGTTGTAATAAACTGTGGAAGTTTTCCTGCTGTTGATGCTTTACTTGTTACCCATTTTTCAGTAAGTTCTTCAATACCAGGAAAATCAGATTGTGTATGAAGATTTAGTAAAAAATCAAGCAGCTGTACAGTTATCCCTAATGTTGAAGCTAAAGCTTGTCTTTCTCTAATTGTTTTTCGTGTCATATCAATAAATATAGAATTAGAGGAAGAACCTGCAGGAGGTACAGCCTGCCCTGCTGCCCCAGAAGGAGCAGGTGCAGCCGGTGCTGATGCTCCAGAACGACCAGGTACAGCCGCAGAAGAAGCAGTTTTAGCCGCAGAAAGAGCAGGTGCTCCTCTAGGAAAAGCACCAGGATCTGCATCTGCACCACCTGATCTATTAGCCTGTCCAAATGCTTTAGTCTCCATTAGGGTTTTTTGTATTTCTTTTTGTAGCTCCGTAGCGGCTTGTATTTTAGCGTTAGCACTACTATTAGCAAGTGTGGCTTGTAGTTTTGAAATTCCTTCTTGTAAATCGTGGTTTGATTTTTCTAAACCAGTAATTAAGAAGTTTTTTGATTTTACAGCTGGATCTCTAATTTTTTGATCTGGATCATTTAAGCTATTTTTAAAACTCTCAGTAAGTATATCTTTAGAAGTACTTATTAAATCATTTGCCTCATTCATAAGCTCATCTAATTCTGCCTCAGCTGCTTTTGCTTCAGCTTCTGCTTTTGCTTTTGCCTTTGCTGCTTCTGCTTCAGCTTCTGCTTTTGCTTTAGCTTCTGCTGCTTCTGCTTTTGCTTTAGCTTCTGCTGCTTCAGCTTCTGCTTTTGCTTTAGCTTCTGCTGCTTCAGCTTCTGCTTTTGCTTTAGCTTCTGCTGCTTCAGCTTCTGCTTTTGCTTTTGCTTCAGCTGCTTTTTCTTCTGCTTCTCTTGCTGCTGCCTCTGCAGCTTGTTCTCTTGCTACTGCCTCTGCTGCTTGTTGTCTTGCTGCTGCCTCTGCAGCTTGTTCTCTTGCTACTGCCTCTGCTGCTTGTTGTCTTGCTGCTGCCGCTTTTGCTTCTGCTTCTCTTGCTGCTTCTGCTTCTGCCGCTGTTTTCCTGTTAAGATTAGCTTGAGCTGCCGCTGCCATTGCCGCAGCTGCTTCTGCTTCTGCTTGTTCTCTTGCGGTTCTCGCTTCTTCTAATTCCCTTTGAGCCTTTGCAGCTGCTTCTGCTTGCCGTTGAGCTTCTACTGCTTCCGCTGCTGCTTTTTCTTCTGCTAGCCGTTTATCTTCAGCCTCTGCTAGCCGTTTAGCTTCTGCTGCTGCTGCTGCTGCTTCCGCTGCTAATGCTTCCGCTGCTGCTTTTTCTTCTGCTAGCCGTTGAGTTTCCTCTGCTGCTTCCGCTGCTGCTGCTTCCGCTGCTGCTGCTTCTGCTGCTGCTGCTTCCGCTGCTGCTGCTTCTGCTGCTGCTGCTTCCGCTGCTACCTCTTGTTCTCTTAGTGCTTGTTCACGTATGGCTGCTGTAGCCGCAGGGTCTTCATCGGATTCATCCTCTTCAAATATTGTCTTCCATCCACTATTTGATAATTCAGCAAGTTTTGTCATCGCAGACTGTAAATTAGTAATTAAGTCGGACTCATTTATATTTTCATTATACTCATCGCCAGTAATTTCATTAATTAAAGTATCAATTTCATCTTTTTCACCCTTCATTCTTTCAGATGGTGGATTCGCCTTATTCATTAATTCAATTAATATATTTTTTATTGCTTGTGAAATAGTCTTATATATTTCTTTTTTTCCTTTGAGAATATCTGCGAGGTTAGTGCCAGATAGTTGTCTTACTCGGTCTCGTAGATCTACTAATTCTTCCTCTTTACTATCCAATTCTGCTGCTGCTGCGACTGCTGCTTCTCTAGCAGCAGTGAGCTGCTGTAGAAGTTCTAGATTAGATGAGAGGTCTTCAACATCACCACCAGCCTCCATATATCCTAGTAGATTTGTAACAAGTTCATTTAGTAATTCAAGTTCACTAGTCTCTATTGCAGTTTGAGTTGGTTTAAGTTGTTTACTAACAAGATCGGCCTTTTCAGCGGCAAAAGCAGCTTTTTCAGCAGCAAAAGCAGCAGCGGCCTTATCAGCAGCATTAGCTGCAGCTGCCCTTTCGGCATCTATAGCAGCAGTGGCAGCGGCCTTTTCAGCAGCAACAGCAGCAGCAACTGCATCAGCAGTACTGGCCTTTTCAGCAGCAACTGCATCAGCAGTACTGGCCTTTTCAGCAGCAACTGCAGCAGCAACAGCAGCAGCAGTACTTTCAGCGCACTTAGTATTCGCAGCAGCAGTCGCAGCAGCAGTCGCAGCAGCAGTCGCAGCAGCAGTCGCAGCATCTACAGCAGCAGCAGTCGCAGCAATATGGTCTGCATTATCTTTACTTAGTGCTGCTTCTAATGCAATAATTGATGTATCAATTTCTTTTTCTTTAGCAATAAATACATTTATACTTCTAATTATACTTGCTAAATCACCTGTCGTTGTTGGTGTTAAAGTTAGCCAAATAGCATCAACCTTATCTTTATAATTAAATACTTCAAATGGTCTCTTTTTAAAAGCGTCCATTGCTATCTTACGTAATTCTTGGAGTTTTGCATATTCTGCTATAAATGTAGCAATACTTGTAATCAGTCTTTCAAATAATGATTCTAATCCAGTATTAATTTCTTTTAAGGCAGTATTAATCTGTTCGGCGGCCCCATCATAATTCTTAGTTAGATAAAAATCATTAGCACTTTGAAAAGCATCTAAGATCTTATTATTTATTGGATCCTCAAAGCCGAACCCTACAACTACAACCTTAATCTTTTCTTTTAGATTGTAGGCACTAGCACCATCAGGAGGAGGAGGAGGAGCAGGAGGAGCAGGAGGAGCAGGAGGAGCAGGAGGAGCAGGAGCACCAGCACCAGCACCAGCAACAGCAGGAGCACCAGCAACAGCTAAATTGCCATACGTCTCAGGAAATAATACAGGTAATAAATGATATAAATCTATAATAGATTTAATCATTGCTGGTACTCCATCAGTGTTCTGAAATGTAGCTAAATCAACAGGGTTTTCTTTTCTTAGAGTATCAAAGAGTGTGCTAATATCCTCTGCAGTTGTATACTTGCCAAAGACTGACTGAAGATTTAAGTCTTTATTTATTTTTGCATTATTATATAAGAGTGAGAATAACTTCGGTAGAATCTCATAGTACATTGCATTTGGATTAATACTCATTTTGCTTTCGGTCTCAGTAGAACCAATAGTTGGAACAAGTGACATAGTTGCATCCGAAATACAAGGCTGCGTAGCAGTTGTAGGATTCCTTAATACACCTAAATATTGAGTGACTAGCATATTTTGTCTAGCATACTCCTGTTGCTGAGTTGTAGCAGGAGTTGTAGCAGGAGTTGGTGTAGCAAGGCCAGTAAGCTTTTCACTGTATTTTTCAAATGCAGTTATAAGAATCGGTATATCTTTTTGGTTACAAGGAATATGGAATACATCCTTCTTAGGATTTGACGCTGGATTTTTACTTATATCAGCAATTATCCAATACTTCGCAACAATATTTCTGGTTTCTTCAGGAAATCGTTCAGTAAAATCTTTAAATGTAAGCAAATTTGGTGCACCAGATATTATAGGAGTTGCAACATTCGCTGGCTTCAAATTAAATGTTTCACTGCCTATTCTTATAAAAATATCAGATGTAGTCGTTGTGATAGGAGTTGAACTAGAAGATGCAACAGAAGGTTTACCTGCTGCTCCTGCTGCTCCTGCTGCTCCTGCTGCTCCTGCTGCTCCTGCTCCTGCTGCTCCTGCTCCTGCTACTCCTGTAATCAACCCAGTAGGAGGAGGCACAGGAGTAACTGTAAGTATCGACGGGTTTTTAGCAAATAAATCCTTTACTGTAGTGTCAGATGTCACAAGACCCTTTTCAATAATCCTTATTGAACCTGGATCACCCGCCTTAGCAGCTTTAGTTAAATAGTAGTTTGCTTTTTGTGTGTCTTTTGGCCCAGGGCCATTTAGATACAGTAAACCCAACTCTCTTTCAGCATTAATAATTCCAGCACCCGCCGCCTGAGTATATAAGATACGCGCAAACTTATTAAAATGTATTGATCTTGCTAATATATCCCTCAGATCCTCTTCTGAAGTTGGAAGTGTTGGTAGCTCTAGTAGTAATGATATCATTTGGTCTCTTTTCAAAACTCGAGAAAGTACTGCAGAATCAAACCACTTTATAAGCCATCTTCCAAATGAGAAAATCTTAAATTCAGTATCAATGCGACTCCTTAGTTTAACTTGAAGCTGGGTATCTGATAAATCCGATAATTTCTTCTTTTCAGCAAAAGAGCTATCAAGTTTTTCACCTGGACTCACATCATACTCTTTTAATTCTTCAGGTAATCGTTTAGAGATTCCTAACCACTCCCAATAAGAATCCCATCCTTTCTCAGAGTTAAGTTGTGCTTTTTCTTCTTTGAGTACTTGCTCTTCAAACTTTTGAATTAACTCACCATATGCTAGTGTTGCAGCCTCAATAGCATCTTTATTTGGGTTCGCTGAAGTCGCTACCTTTTCTGCAGCAGCCACAGCTTTTTCTGCAGTATCTAACTTATCCTTTGCAATTTGATCAAAGTCAGTTAGAGCTTGAAGCCTAATATATTTTTCATTCCCTGTGTATCGTAATAACCAAGTTGCGTATAGATATTTTGCAACAGGATCTCCTTCATCATTACTACCTGTTATAGGTTTTGAAGCATATACTATTTCTCCTTTTATACTCGATATTAAATCACTTAATCTTAATATTTCTTTTTTTGCTTTTTGAACTTCATTTAATTTATCATTCATTATTTTCTGTGAAGCGGGAGTGCTGGGCTTTGTCTTACTAGCTAAATCGTAAGCATCCTTTGCAGCTTTAGCTATAGCAATTTGAGCTTGTATAAGTGCATTCTGTTTATCTATAATAACTTGTGTAGCACGATCAATCGGTTTAGGAATAAATATGGTAAAGTCTCTATTTTTAGTTAAATTATCTAAGTAATTAATTGCATTTTGTATTAATTGCTTATCCTTTGCATCATCCTTTAATGGTAACCCAGAAAAGAGAACACTTCCAATTGTATTTGTTTCATTGCCAGGAGGATAGTATAATTTAAGATTCTTTATCTCTTCAATTCTTGCATCCTGTTCCTCGAGAGTTGTAGGAACCGCTTTGGGTACAGGTTTTCCTCCTAATTCCTTTAGTTTGTCAGTAATTGACTTAATTTCTTTTGCATTAAGAGCTTTCAAATCATTAAATTGTGTAGTTAGTATTTTATAGTTGACACCGTCTAATGCAACCTCTTTTGCTTGTTTTGCATATAAAACCTTAGGTTTATTTGCAGAATCTTTTATTGTTTTTATAAATGTATCAAACTCAACAACTTTAGCAGTAGGAACATAGATAGAAAGTAGCGGCTGTGCTATTTTTGATGCTTGACCTTTTAAAATTGCTTCTGCAGCAGCTTTTTTATCTAAATCTGAATCTAAATCAAATTTTTTCACTTCTTCAGGTTTAGAAAATTCACTGTACTTTTTGTCGCTAGTAAATGATCCATATATTATAGCGTATTTGATAAAGTTTCCAGCTTCATCTTTGATAGGCATTCCAGCTTCATCTTTGATAGGCATTCCAGCTGCATCTTTGATAGGGGTTCCAGCTTCATCTTTTCCAGTATAGAGTTCTTCAAGTTTCTTAAAACTTTCAGATCTTTTGTTTACTTCATCAAAATCATTTGGCATAAAAGAAGGCGCAATTGTAGTAGTATTTGACGCTTTCATAGGAATTATTTTACCGTTAGTGTCCAGTTTTACTGGTTTCGCTGCAAGTTTAGCGGCGGCTAATGCTTTCTTCAATGATAGGTCTCCTGGATTTGCGTCTGCAGCTTTTTTCGCAGCTGCTAATGCACTTGCTGCTTGTGGTGTGGGTGGGTTAAACTCAATTGATGGATCGAACTCTAATGCGCTGCTGTTAATGATATCGAGGTGTAGTTTCTTATTATCTGTTGTATCCTTAGTATAAGTAAATCCAAGAGTAATAGCTTTGGTAATAAAAGAATTAATTCTAGCAGCATTAGCAGCCTTAGCTGCAGCCGCATCAGCAGCATCAGCTGTTTCCTTAATAGGAGTTGCAGGATCAATTGTTAGTGTTTCCCATTTATTGTAAAGTGTATTTAGTTTTTTAATTACAATCTGACCATTATTGTCAGTTAAAGCTTTTTGTAGAGCAGCTTCAGTTATAGGTTGATTTTTAAAAGTAAATACATTGTCTTTAATTTCAAGATTTGTAGATGTTACTGTATTTTTACTAATTTGTATAATAATAGGATATGTTGAATCTATAGAACTTATATTATATGAAATATTGGCATCTCTAGTTGCTTTTGTGTTAAAATCTCGAGCATTAGCAATAGTCGGAAAATAAAGATATTCCCATTTACTAATTGATTTATCTAAATGCGGTACTGGAGGTGGTACTGGAGGTGAAGGAGGTGGAGGAGGTGGAGGACTTGATGACATCCTATCTAAACCAACTTTACATTTATTCTGTAGATGACTGACGCTGCTGTAAAGATATTTAACCCCTGGAATCTGAAAAACAAAGACATCACGACGCAAGATGTTGAAAGCATTATGCGCCGGTATGGTTGCCCCGATTTCAAGGTCAAGAAGCTCCACTATTTTGCACAGAGTTGTGTACATAAATCCTACGTGGACCGACCTGAAGTCTGGGCTGAACAAGAAGGTGGAGAGCACATGGTGATGGCCGAAAAGCCCGAAGGCTGTCTCGCGCTCAAGAAATCCGATAATGAAGAACTTGAATTCGCCGGCGACTCCGTTCTATCAGCAATTGTCGGGAAGTACCTCAAGATGCGATACCCTGGACAAGGTGAAGGGTTTCTAACAAGTCTTCGTACCCAAATTGTCAATAACAATAACCTCGGTGAGCTAGCCAAGAAGATGGGGTTCGCGCCCTATCTCATTCTCAGCCGACACGTTGAAGATGTCTGCGACGGCCGCCAAAATCTGCGAATTCTCGGAAGCTTGCTTGAAGCTTGGATCGACGCCATTATGGAGCACGAAGGCAATGAAGGTGTAGCCTACGATATGGCTCGTCGCTTTGTGACGGCCATTATGGAGAAGCACGTGAATTTTGCCAAGATGATCGCTGAAGATAAGAACTACAAGGATCAGCTTCTTCGGTACTTTCAGGCCCAGTTTCACATACCTCCTCGGTACTCTGAAGTCAGTGTTGAAGGACCTCCTCACGACCGTACATTTACGATGGGTGTACTTGATCCGCAAGGCAAGGTGGTTGCCACGAGCACAGCGCGCAACAAGAAAGTCGCCGAGCAGGAAGCTAGTCGTCTTGCACTTGAGATCTATATGAAACAGACGACTACTAGTCGCTAGTAAACAAAGCGCTGTGTAGCGCTACAAGAAAACATCAGAGAACAGATAGAATGTCGTCCTCGGGCATAGTACCGAAGTTCAAACCCTTTACAAAAACAAAGGTTTCCCTTGCTCTGGAAGCAACACCTTTGCCTTTAGAAGTCAAGACTGACATTGCAACCTTTCATCCTCGCAAATTCCGAGATGCCGAAGGCGCTGAAGCAGATGAAGGACGTGGTGAAGTTGACGGTCAGCCAGTTCAGGCTGAGCCTGAGATGTTCAAGGATCGCAAGCGTGAGAAGCGTGAACGAGAACCTGGTGCTCCAAAAGCAAAACCTGAAGCCGGAGACCTAGAACGAGCAAGAGGTTCTCGTTCTGCCTTTCCTGGACTTGTACAACGTGCTAAAAAAGGTAAAGGAGTTCCCGGAGGCCCTATACAGCCTCGTGTGTACAGTCGCCTCAATGTCCTTTCTCGGGACCTTCAAGCTGGACAAGTTGGTCGTCTTCCTCAAGCTCTCCAAGCGCTCAGTAAACGTCTACTCAATACGGAAACTGCCAATCCCTACATCATTGAGCCCGCTCCCGATACATTCGTCCCTATATCTCGTCGTGGATTCGGCTCCTTCCTCATCAACCAGTACGCCCCCATCTTTCCGAAAGGCAACCAGAAACTGCTCGACGTTGCCAAGTGCGCAGCCAAAGGCGAAGAAGGCAGTAAAGAAGTCAAGATTTATCACTACCAAGCCTTTATTCGCGAGTATCTCCGATTTGAGACGCCGTATCGGGGTCTGCTTGTCTACCACGGTCTCGGCAGCGGCAAAACCTGCTCAGCTATCGCAGCGGCCGAAGCACTGTTCGGTACTCGTGGAAGCCGTGTGATTGTAATGACTCCGTTCAGTTTGCGGGACAACTTCATCAGTGAAATCAGCTTCTGCGGCTTCAAACACTTTCGTCTACAGAATTACTGGGTGTCACTCTCACTTGTGCCAGGTGGTGACGTAGATCCCGAAATGGTTAAGATCTTTGCCAAAAATGTCTATGGCATTCCCGATTCGTACTTTGTCAAGCGAGGCAAAGGACGTGATCAACTCACGCGTATCTGGGTTCCTGACTTTGACAAGGAGAAGACGCCGAATTTTGACAGTCTATCAGCCCAAGAGAAGGATGAGATCACCACACAAATCAAGGCCACCATTGAAAACCGTATCACTTTTATTAATTACAACGGCATTACGGCGACTGAGTTGAAGCGAATGGTCTGCTCAACTCCTGAGATATTTGATAACGCAGTCATCGTCGTTGACGAAATTCACAATCTGACTCGTCTGATTCAGGGATCTCTTGAACCGTATTTCGTAAACAAGGGCGGTCGTCGGTCACTACCTCTTGAGAAACTGACAGTTGAACGCCAGAAGTTACCTTTGTGTAATCAGACGAAGAAGTATCAACGTGGATATCTCTTTTACCGTCTCTTTATGGACGCCAAGAACACGAAAGTCATAGGTCTATCCGGTACTCCACTCATCAACTTCCCTGAAGAACTCGGTATTCTGATGAATATCTTGCACGGACCGCTTCACACCTTTGAGTTCATCGTGGCCGTTGAACCCATACGAGATGTGAGAACCATCATTGAAAAAGCTGTAAATCTCAATGAAGATCTAGACACTGTCTTTTTCCAAGTCTCCGAAGGCAGTCTGACAGTCACCGTCACTCGGCTACCCGAACAATTCAGTAAAGTCTTTGGTGATGACTCTGAACTCCTAGGCATTCGTCGGCGTGAACCTGGCAAGGCTGCCCCCTCACTCAATGAAATCTATATATCGCTCGAGAAGACTCTGAAGGCCGATCGCATCGTCATTAAAGGTAAGCCAACACTCAAGGCCCAGGAGTTGTTGCCATCGTGGGACAGTACATTCCGTGGAGCCTTTCTTCAGGAGGACGGAATCACATTAAAGAATGACTGGGTTCTGAAGAAACGTATTCGTGGGCTTGTGTCGTATTACAGAGGTATTCAGGGCGATGTGATGCCGACTGTCACAAAAGACGATATTGTGAGTGTACCCTTGACGGGCTACGCATTGAAAATGTACAACAAGTTCCGCAACCAGGAGATTCAGATTGAGATGAGCAAGCCATCTGCTGGTGTGGGTCCTACTGCGGGTGACGCTATCTGGGCAGAGATCAATGAGGTTGCTGGAATGGCTTCATCAAGCAATTACCGTATGAGCAGCCGCCAGGCCTGTAATTTCGTCTTTCCGGATGGCATTACGAGACCCCGGCCTAGAAATCTAGACGACCTAGATTCTGAAACTGGTA
>Ga0209087_1001394_pt1 | contig 14208 bp, 13 predicted proteins | sample S_130805_EF_Meta_FD_187321 | JGI IMG/M metagenome (GOLD analysis project Ga0209087, IMG submission 187321) | Freshwater microbial communities from Lake Simoncouche, Canada to study carbon cycling - S_130805_EF_MetaG (SPAdes) (version 2) | ecosystem: Environmental > Aquatic > Freshwater > Lake ...
CAGGTAGTCCACCATCCTGCGGCTGCCGCTGCAGGGATCTTCCAGGTAGAGAACATCGATTCTGGCCATGATCCGCAGTGTCGATTCCCGCACCGGTATAGGCCGGTAGTACAGCGTGGATCGAGCCAGACCCAGCAGTACGCATTGGCGGCTGACGCTGAGATCGGGGTGGTCGTGATCGACCAACTTGCGCAGTTCACGGACATCAAAGCAGCTGAGACTTTTTTTTGAGCCACTCCAGCTCCATCTGGAGCCGGCCGATCTGCTGGAACAGCTCAGCCTCCTTGGCCTGCCCCTCGTCCTTGTCCTTAGTCTGCTTGCCCCTGGTGAACAGCTCGCTGGCTCCATCGAGCAGCTGCCGCTTCCACTGGCTCACCTGGATCGGGTGAATGGCGTGGTCGGCGGCGATCTCCTGCATCGTCTTGCGGCCACTGATCGCCTCCATGGCGACCCTGGCCTTGAACTCGGGACTGTGGGTGCGGCGCTTGCTCATCGGTGGGAGCCCCTTTCAGGGGCGGTGCCCCGCCTCAGAGGTTAACGATGGGGGCTGTCCAGAAAAGCCAGACCACCTCAAACACGGCAAAGCCAGCTGGCAACGTTGCCAGAACCCAGTCGTGGATAGGAATCTCTGAAGTCCTTGGCACGATCACGGCATCTTCTGCGGATCCGCATAACACCGTTCGCTGAGGCACAAAACCGAGATCCCAAGCCTTCGTCGTCGCATCCTTCCGCACTGGTCTGTTCAGCCCCCGAAGTGCGAAGCCGAGCCAACAGCCTTCACCCATCAGACCCCGCGTGGTAACTGCTGCGCACCAGGGGGCCACTGCGCACCTGGGCGAAGCCCAGCTCCCGGGCGATGGCGCCGAGACGGGTGAACTCCTCGGGGGTCCAGTAGCGGGCCACGGGGATGTGGGCCAGGGAAGGCCGCAAGTACTGGCCGAGGGTGAGGCGCTGACAATCCACGGCGCGCAGATCCTCCAGGGCGGCCACCACCTCCTCCTCGCTTTCGCCCAGGCCGAGCATGAGGCCGGATTTGGTGGGGATAGTGGGCGCCAGCTCCCGGGCCGCCGCCAGCAGGGCCAACGAGCGGGCATAGGTGGCGCCGCGGCGCACCTCACCCTGCAGCCGCTCCACCGTTTCAAGGTTGTGGTTGAAGCACACCGGATCGGCCGCCAGCACCGCCGCCAGCCGCTGGCGCTGGGCGGCGCGGCCCTCGGCCTCATCGGGGTGACCGCCCCAGAAATCCGGGGTGAGCACCTCGATCGCCACCAGGGGGTTGCGGGCCCGGATCGCCGCCATAGCGCCGGTGAACAGGCAGGCGCCGTGGTCGGCCAGGTCATCGCGGGCGACGGCGGTGAGCACCACGTAGCGCAGATCGAGGGTCTCAACCGCTTCGGCCACCCGTTCGGCCTCGCCGGGATCAAAGGGCACCGGCGCCTCCCCCTTCTCCACCTGGCAGAAGGCGCAGCTGCGGGTGCAGATCGGGCCGCCCAGCAGGAAGGTGGCGGTGCCGGCGGCGTAGCACTCGCCGCGGTTGGGGCAGCGGCCCTCCTCACAGATCGTGTGCAGGCGCTGCTGCTTCACAACCCCCTGCACGGTCTCGAGGGCGGAGGCGTTGCCAATCGGCGTGCGGATCCACTCCGGCAGCCGCTCGGCCGGCGGGATGGTGCTGTAGCGGGTCGGACGTTGGCTCATGGCGCGCTTCATTCCATCCGGCGGCGGCCCTCGAAGGCCCGGGCCAGGGTCACCTGGTCGGCGTACTCCAGCTCACTGCCCACCGGCAGCCCGTAGGCGATGCGGGTGACCGTGGTGAAGGGCTTGAGCAACCGGGCCAGGTAGAGGCTGGTGGTGTCGCCCTCGACGCTGGGTGTCAGGGCCAGGATCACCTCGCTGGCGTTCTCCCGGTCGACCCGCTCCACCAGCGGCTGGATCTGCAGCGACTCCGGACCGATGCCATCCATTGGCGAAATCACGCCGCCGAGCACGTGGTAGCGGCCGCGGTACTCGCGGGTGCGCTCCATCGCCAGCAGGTCGCGGGAGTCGGCCACCACGCAGATCTGGCCGTTGCACCGTTCGTCGTTGCGGCAGAGGTCACAGATGGGCTCGGCCGACAGGTGAAAGCAGCTGCGGCACTGACCCACCTGGGAGCGCGCCGCCAGCAGGGCGTCGGCGAAGGCGCGGATCTGCTCCTCGGGTTGGCGGAGCAGGTGGAGGGCCAACCGCTGGGCGGTGCGCGGGCCAATGCCGGGCAGCCGCTCGAACTGGTCGATCAGCCGGGCCAAGGGTCGGGTGAAACCGCTCAGGGCTCGGTGGCAACTGTGTCGAAATCTAAGCGGCTGGTGAGGGGGATCGCCGCAGGCGCAATCCCAAACCCGGCCGCGCCAGCGCCCAGGCCAGAATGCGCCCAAGCCCCGCGTCGCTCCCATGCTCCTCGCCCCCGCCCGCCGATCCCGCCGCTGGCCCTCGTTGCTGGTGGGAGTGCTGCTGGCCCTAGTGCTGGTGGGCTGCAGCGCGTTAGCGGCGGGTCTGAATTCCTATCAGAGTCCTGATGGCCGTTACGCCTTTCTCTATCCCACCGGCTGGACGAGGGTTCAGGTGAGCGGCGGTCCCCAGGTGGTGTTCCACGACCTGATCAACAGCGATGAAACCCTCAGCCTGGTGGTGTCGGAGGTGGCAACGGAGCGGGATCTGAGCGACCTGGGCAGTGCCGTGGCGGTGGGGGAAAAGCTGCGCCGTGAGGTGATCGCGCCGGAGGGCAGCGGTCGCCAGGCCGAACTCGTGGAGGCCCGTGAACGCCAGCAGGAGGGCCGCAGTTTCTACGACCTGGAATATGCCGTTCACCTGGCTGACCGCGACCGCCATGAGCTGGCCACCGCTGTGGTCGACCGGGGCCGGCTCTACACCTTTGCCGCCAGCACGAACGAACTCCGCTGGCCGAAGGTGAAGGAGCTCTTTGGGCGCGTGATCACCTCCTTCAATCTGCTGATCTGAGCCCCGGGCTGTTTCCGTGAATCAGCAGCAGGGCATCACGCCCCCCTTCGTGGTGGTGGGGGCCGGCCTGGCCGGTTCCCTGCTCGCACTGGCCCTGGCCCGACGGGGATTGCGCGTGGGGCTGGTGGGATCGGCCAACCCTTCCGCCACCGTGCTGAGCTACGGCAGCCTGCCGGGTTCGGCGCTGCGATCCTGGCGTCAGCTGGAGCAATGGCACGGCCCCCTGGGCCTGCGACGCTCCCGCCTGGTGCTTCATGGCTGGCCCGGGCCCCTTCGGCTTCTCCCCGCCAGGCTGCAGGCTCTGCCCACCGCCCTGTTTCCCTTCGCGCGCGTCGATGCGCCCACCCTGGCGGCAGCCCTGCCAGGAGCCCTCGCGCGGGCCGGGGTCATCCGCTGGCAGGGAACCGTTTCCCGGATCGAGCCGTGCCCGGGGGGGGGATGGTGGGCCATCGGTGGCGATGGGGTTCCCATCGGTTCAGGGAGCGAGAGCGGGGCCAGCGGCCGCCCAACGGGGGCCCCGCAGCTGGTGTTGGCCGCCGGCGCTGCCAACCGCAACCTCTGGCCGGATCTGCCGGACCGGCTGCGCTTCAGCTGGGCCGGGGTGATCGAGCTGGATCCATCAACCCTGGACAATGAGCAACTCCAGCAACGCTGGCTTCAGCAGGTACTGCGAGGGCGGATCGTGCAGCCACTGCGTCTGCGGCGCCCGCCCCTGGAGGCGGGGGCCGGGGAGCTGGCGGGGGAGCGCTGGATCGTGGACGCGGGCCTGGCTCCCTCCGGAAATCGGATCCTGTTGGGCCAGATCACCCTGGTGGGAGCCAATTCCGATCTGGCCCTGCCGCCCGATCCCGCCACCATGGAGTCCCGGCTTCGGGCGGGCCTGAGAGAACTCGATCCCCTGCTGGCATCTCTGCCGGGCACCTATCGCCAGGTGCCGGTGTCCTTCTGCCTCGGCGGATCACCCCTGGCTGGTCCGGTGGGCAGTGCCCCAGGACTCTGGATGTTCTCCGGTTTCAGCGGCGCCTTCGCCGTGGTGCCGTCCCTGGCGGAGTCCCTAGCGGACCGGCTGGTGGGTGCGGTGGCGCCTCATCGGGTGAGCTGATGGTCGGATGCGTCTGGGCATCGGCCCTGCTGGGATCGGGACCCGGCTGTGGGGCGGGCTTGCAGCGTGGCTGTGGCCGCGATGGTGCAGCCGCCCAATCATGGGGACTGGTTGCTGTGATGGTCTTGGCCGCTTCATCCTTGAGTGTGCTCTCCCCCGTTCCCGATCTGGAGGCTCTGCTGCGGATGGGGCTGGCGGTGCTGTGCGGATTGGCGGTGGGGCTCAACCGGGCCCAGCACGGGGGCCGCCCCCATCCCAACCGGGTGCGGGTTCACGTGTTAGTGGGCCTCAGCTCCTGCCTGCTGCTGCTGGCCGCGGGACCCGACCTCGACGCCCGCAGCCGGGCGATCCAGGGGGTGGCCGCCGGCGTGGGCTTCCTCGGCGCCGGCGAGATCATGACGCCCTCTGCTGCCATCTCCGCCGATGCTCCCCATGAGGTGCGGGGCCTGAGCAGCGCCGCCTCGATCTGGTTCACTGCCTCGCTCGGCATCACCGTGGCTGCGTCAAGCCCGGTGCTGGCCCTGCTGGCCCTGGTGCTGGCCCTGGTGACCCTCTCGGATCACCCACGCAATGGATGGCGCAAGCCCGGTGGTCCGGAGGGTGGCGCCTAGCCCTAGCCCTGTCGGATTCAGTACAGCAAGCGGTAGCCCTGCGTCGATGCCTTTCCCTTGTTGTCGCCGGATAGGGGGCGCCCCTGCCCTTGCTCTGAATGGCTTGCGGAGGAGGAGAGGCCGGCATGGTCCTGGGGAACGGGCCACTCCGTGTCCAGGTAGCTGATGCCATTGCGGTCGAAGGGATGGCCCTGCAGGCGCTTGGTTTCCAGCCGGGTCGACCCTATGGCGGTCATCAGCCCCCCCAGCTCCATCGGTCCGAGGTCCGTGCGGATCTCCTTGCTTGTTGCCATCAGGAGGGAGGGCAGGCGCACCATGCTTTCGGGTCGTCCTAATTTGCGGAACAGGCCCTGCAGGGCCTGTTGCTGGCGCTCGAGGCGGCCGATGTCGCCGGCATCATCGTGGCGGAAGCGCAGGAATCCCTCGAGCTGCCGCCCCTTGAGGGTCTGCCTCCCCGGCTGCAGGTCGATCATCAGGCCCTGGCTGTTGTCCACGTAGTAGAGCCGCTTGGGCACGGTCACCTCGATGCCTCCTACCAGGTCGGCAAGGTGCCGTAGGGCGGCCAAGTTCACGATCACGTGGTGACGGATCGGGTTGCCCATGCGCTGGGAGAGCTCCCGCTTCATCGCCTCTTCGCCACCGAGGCTGTAAAGCGCATTGATCTTGATCGGACCCCAGCGCTCGGTCTCAAGGTAGGAATCGCGGGGAATCTGGCGGACGCGGGTGACTCCCCCCTCGATCCGCACCAAGGTGATCACATCCGTGTTGCCACCACCCTCATCGGTGCCCAGCACCAGCAGATCTTCGCCACTCCCTTCCACCCAGCCGGCGAAGGGATTGGCGATTGACTGCCTGGCTTCGGTCTCCTCTGTGGCATCACCACGGAGGAGAGTGGCCATCGGTGCCGCCAGGCCCAGACCGAGGCCGAGGCCCACGGCGATGGCGATCAGGACCGGCCCCTGGGATTTCACGGCTGGAGCTCCTCGCCGGGCAGCAGGCCACTCTGGACCCGCCAGAGGGCGGCATAGGGGCCCTGGCGAGCCAGCAGATCGCTGTGGCGGCCGCTTTCCACCAAACGCCCCCGCTCGAGGACCACGATGCGGTCGGCATGGCGGACGGTGCTGAGGCGGTGGGCGATCACGAGGGTGGTGCGGTCGCGGGTGATCTCCTGGAGGGAGCGCTGGATGGCGGCTTCGGTTTCGTTGTCCACTGCGGCGGTGGCCTCATCGAGGATGAGGACCGGTGGATTCTTGAGAAGCGCCCGGGCCAGGGCGATGCGTTGGCGCTGGCCGCCGGATAGGCGCTGACCCCGCTCGCCCACCACGGTGTCGTAGCCCTGGGGCAACGCTTCGATAAAAGCGGAGGCTTCGGCATGGGCGGCGGCCCGCTCGATGGCGGCCCGTGGTGCCTGGAAGCTGCCGTAGGCAATGTTCTCGGCCACCGTGCCGTGGAAGAGGAAGACCTCCTGGCTGACCAGACCGATCGCCCGGCGTAGATCATCGAGGCGCAGCGCGGTGATCGGCTGACCATCGAGAAGGATCCTGCCCTGTTGCACCTCATAGAGACGCAGCAGCAGTTTCACGATTGTGCTCTTACCAGAGCCGGTGGCGCCCACGATGCCCACGGTGCTTCCGGCAGGGATATCCAAATTGAAATCTTCCAGGATCGGCGAGCGGCCCCCATAGGCGAAGCCCACCGCCTCGAACTGGATCGTTCCCTTCACGGTCTCGATCGGGAGGGGCTGGTGACCGCTGGGGATGGCGATGGGGGTTTCCAGCAGCTCAACCACCCGGTCGGTGGAGGCCATGCCCCTCTGGTAGTCGTCGAGGGTGCGGCCGAGGGTGGTGAGGGGCCAGAGCAGGCGCTGGGTGATGAACACCAGAAAGCTGTAGCTGCCCACGGCGATCACGCCGCGCCAGGCCTGCAGTCCGCCGATCACCAGGATCGCCAGGAAGGCGAAGAGGATCGCGAAACGAATCAGGGGAATGAAGGCCGCCGAGAGGCGGATGGCGCGGCGATTGCTGAGCCGATAGGCCTGGCTTTCGCGCTCCAGTCGCTGCTTCTCCCAGGCCTCGGCGGCATAGCTCTTGATCGTGAGCATGCCCCCCAGGTTGTTGGCCAGCAGGCTCGCCACATCGCCGGCCTTCTCCCTGACCTCGCGATAACGGGGTGCCAGCCGCTGCTGGAAATGCAGGGAGCCCCAGAGGATCACAGGAATCGGAAGGAACGCCACCCCCGCCACCCCGGGTGAGAGCCAGACCATGGCAGCGCCCACAGCCAGCACGGTGGTGATCAGCTGAAGAATCTCGTTGGCGCCGTGGTCAAGAAAGCGCTCGAGTTGGTTGATGTCGTCGTTGAGGACGGCCATCAGGCGGCCACTGCTGCCCGCCTCAAAGAAGGCCATCTCCAGGCGCTGGAGGTGGTCGTAACCCTCAACCCGCAGCTCGTGCTGCACGGTCTGGGCAAGGTTGCGCCAGAGCAGGGCGTAGAGGTATTCGAACAGGGATTCGGCGCTCCAGACCAGGAACGACAGGATGGCAAGAACGGTGAGCTGGCTCGGCACCGAGGCCACGCCAAAGCCCGCCAGCCAGGATGCGTTTCGCTTCACCACCACATCGACCGCTAGGCCGATCAGCACGGGCGGCGCGAGATCGAAGAATTTATTGAGGACTGAGCAGGTGGCTGCCAGAACCATCTGGCGGCGATGGGGCTGCAGCAGCTTGATCAGCCGCCGCAGCCCTGCCGAGGGTCTCAACGGGGGGCTTGGATCACCAGCGGTTGCCACCGCCACCGCCACCGCCGTAGCCGCCACCGGCCCCGCCGCCGCCACCGCCGTAGCCACCGCCACCGCCAGAGCGGCCACCACCGCCATAGCCGCCGCCACCGCCGGAGCGGCCGCCACCGCCGCCGCCGCCACCGGAGCGGCCGCCGCCGCCACCACCACCGCCTTCACGGGGAGTGGCCTTGTTGACGCGGATCATGCGACCCATCCATTCGACATCCTGGAGGTCATCGATGGCTTTTTGCTCGGCGGCGTCGTCGGCGAGCTCCACGAAGGCAAAGCCACGCTTACGGCCGGTTTCGCGGTCAAGGGGGAGGCTGCACTGGCGGACTTCGCCGTACTGGCCGAAAAGATCAAGCAGGTCCTCGCGTTCGGCCTGGAATGAGAGGTTGCCGACGTAGATGGTCATTCACTGAAAAGCCTGGAACTGATTCGTCTGATGCTTGGGTACCCAGGGAAAGCCAGTGAACGGAGAAGACCGTAGGTCGGAGCCTTGGAAGAGGTCGCGCCCTATGGGGTCGCAGCCGGCTGAGCGTGCCGAAGGGAAGCCTGAACGCCTTGGAATCGGATTAATCGTACAACTTGGACCCCCCTAATGACCTGGGGACACGGCGGGCCGACCGAAGCCCGCGGCGGCGATGGAGCGTTTGTGAAGAAGACTGGCGGAGCGAGACCAAATGCTCCATTGTCAGCAAACCCTAATCTCCCGCGATCCCAAGCGCGGCCCTGCCATGACCAAGATTCCTGTCCCTTGGAGCCTCGCCTGGTGCGAGGACGGCGAACTGGCTCCCCAGGACCGGTTTGACCTGCTGCAGACGCTGATCTGCAGTGAAAACCTGGAGGTGCAGTCGGCCCTGATCGCTTCGGTGGAGAGCCTGGCGTCGGCCGATCTCACGATGGTGAGCAGTGCTGCAGTGACAGGGATCTACTCCTGAATCCAGGCGAGCCGATCCCCATAGGGGGACGGCAAAGATCAGCTAAGAACCCGGGGCGAAGGCCCCGGGTTTCTTTAAATCGGGAACCGCTGGGCGGTGGCCTGCCGGCACTGGGTGCGGGCGGTCTCAATGCCGCCGCCCGACCGGATGTGCTGCTCCACGCAGGTGCAGGCATAGCTGGCCATGCCGGCAGGGGGAACTTTGCCGACCTGGCTCATCTCGTTCTCGAAGGCTGACAGGCAGACCGCCTTCACAATGTCCCCCAGGCCATCCGCCCGGGCCGACGCTCCCGGGGCCATGCCTAGGGAACAACTCAGGAGCAGGGGTAGGAGGGCGGCTTTCATCGTGATCGTCGGGCGTCGTCTGGATGCAATCCGGGCTGGACGAGGATGATCAGAGCGGCAACCGCGAAATCCGCAGCTCCCTGTTCATCACCTTCAGGTTTCGCAGACCGTTGAACACGTCGTCGGGCATGCCGCGGGGGAGGTCCACCGTGCTGTGGCTGTCGAAGATGCGGATCCGGCCGATCGAACGGCCATTCAGTCCAGCTTCGTTGGCGATGGCGCCCACGATGTTGCCGGGCTTCACTCGATCGCGCCAGCCCACCTCGATGCGGAAGCGTTCCATGTGGGCTTCTGGTGGCCCATCGGCCGGCTCGTTCATGCCGCTGCGCGGTGAACGCTCGCCGGGCCGCCCCCGTTCGCCATCACGCGGACGGTCACGATCGCGGCCATTGCGTGGTGTGGCCCAGTTCTCCTGACCCTCCAGCAGGAGCGGCTTGCCGCGCAGGCTCAGCTGCAGCGCCGCCAGGGCCAGTGCTTCCCCGCTGCAGCTCTGCTCCTGGGCAACCCGCTGCAGAATCTCCGCCATCAGGGCGCGTTCTTCATTGCTGCCGCTCGGGGTTTCGAGCCGCTCGGTGAGCCGCTGCCGCATCAGGTCGAGGCGGTGCTGGTTGATCGTGGCGTTGGAGGGCACCTCCATCGCTTCGATCGGCTGGGCCGTTGCCCGCTCCAACCCGCCCAGGAAGCGGCGCTCCCGAGGAGTGAGGAAGAGAATCGCGTCGCCACTGCGGCCGGCCCGGCCGGTGCGGCCGATGCGGTGCACGTAGGCCTCGCCATCGAAGGGGATGTCGTAATTGATCACCAGGCTGATGCGCTCGACATCGAGGCCGCGGGCGGCTACGTCGGTGGCCACCAGCACATCAACCCGGCCGTCGCGCAGGCGTTCGATCGTGCGCTCCCTCAGGTTCTGGGGTACATCGCCGTTGAGCACGGCCACTTCATAGCCGTGCTGTTCCAGCGATTCGGCCACGGTGAGGGTGATCGCCTTGGTGCGGGCGAAGATGATCGTGCCCTCACTGCGCTCGGCCTCCAGCACCCGCTCCAGCGCCTCGAGCTTCTGGGGAGCATTCACCATCAGATAGCGCTGACGGATGCGGCGGCCATCGGAGGCCTTGGTGCGGATGGTGATCTCCGCCGGATCGCGCAGGTACTTCTGGGAGATGCGGCGGATCTCGTTGGGCATGGTGGCGGAGAAAAGCACCACCTGCCTCTCGCTGGGGAGCTGCTCGAGCACCCACTCCACGTCGTCGATGAAGCCCATGCGGAGCATCTCGTCGGCCTCATCGAGCACCAGGGAGCGCAGGCCCGAGAGGTCGAGGGTGGACTGACGCATGTGGTCCATCACCCGGCCGGGGGTGCCCACCACGATGTGCACGCCGCGGCGCAGTTGCTGAATCTGGTCGCGGAAATCAGCGCCGCCGTAGATGGCCAGCACCTTCACGCCGCGCAGGTGGGTGGCGTAGGAGGTGATCGCCTCGGCCACCTGCAGGGCCAGCTCCCGGGTGGGGGTCAGCACGAGCACTTGGGGGGTGCGCTGGCTCAGATCGAGGCGCGCTAGCAGGGGTAGGCCAAAGGCCGCCGTTTTGCCGGTGCCGGTCTGGGCCTGGCCCACCAGGTCGCGGCCGAGCAGCAGTTCGGGGATGGCAGCCTTCTGGATCGGGGAGGGTTCGCGGAAGCCCAGCGCATCGAGACCCTCCAGCAAATCCTGGCCTAGGCCGAAGCAGGCGAAGCCTGGGGCGGGTTCGGAGTCGTCGCCGGTTTCTGGTAAGTCCAGCTCCGAATCGGGAGTTCCAAGGATCTCCGTTTGATTCGGGGGTTGGTCCTGGTCCGGAAGGACCAGGCTCGATTCGGCGACGCCGGTATCAGCAGGTTCAACATCCGCTTGCTCTCTTGCATCGCTGGATGGAACAACACCAGGGTCACTGGTCTCGGAAGTTGGATTGACTGCAAATGCGGTCGCAGCGGAGTCGGTGGCACCGATTGCGGTGCCGCCTTCAAGGGTCTGGGTCAAGGTGGGGCCTGGGTGAATCCTTCATCCGCAGGCCGGCAGCGACCCATTGGTGAATGCCGGATGGACCGTTGCCAGCCCGGACTCCCGCTGCCTTGCCTTTGTTCAAAGGTTGTCTATGGAATCTACCACCCTGCCGTAATCATCTGCAACACGCTCGATGTCGTCCTCCCGCAGTTCATCGCCTCGCTGTACCTCCACGATCAGTAGCCCTTCGGGGCCGGCGCTGGCGCGGTGGATGGTTCCAACTGGCACGAAGAGCGTCGTTCCCGGCTGGGCCGCGATGCGCCCATCGCCGCACTCCAGAACCCCCTGGCCAGATACCACCACCCAGTGCTCGCTGCGGTGATGGTGCCGCTGCAGGCTGATGCGGCACCGGGGGGCGATCCACAGACGCTTCACGGCGTAGCCGCCCCCACCTCCCGGCGGGCTTGCCTGGGGCGCGAAGGCGAGGGTCTCGAACCATCCCCAGGGGCGCTCGATCCGCAGGCTGGCCGCCATGGAGCTCGGGGGCTCCTGGCCATCGGGGGAACCGTTCAAGGGTTGAAGGAGGGAGCCGACATCGAAAGAGCCCGGTGGGCCAGGACCACTCAGGGAGTCTGGCCAGCGCGTCGCGGCGCCGCAAGGCTGGATCCGGCCTTGGCTAGCATCAATGGTGTGATCAGCTCGGCCCGCTCCCGGGCGCGGGTGAGGGCGGTGTAGAGCAGTCGCGCATCGGGATCGGGGTCTGCCAGCAGCACGATCACCTCGATGGCCTCGCTGCCCTGGGCCTTGTGAACCGTGAGGGCCAGGGCCGGTTCTGCGGCTCCGGCCAGCTGGGCGGGGTGGACCCAGAGCGGCTCTTCCCCACCGAAGAGGATCTGCCGGTCGTCGCTGTTGGCTCTGCCCACCAGCACTCCCACGTCACCATTGGCCAGACCCAGCTCCGGCAGGTTGCGGGTGCAGAGCACCGGCAGGCCCTCGGGCCAGGCGGTGGCAGGGGCGGCGGCCGCCTCTCCCAACAGGGCCCGGTGGATCCCCTCCACACCCCAGGGGCCGCGGCGCCGTGGTGCCAGCACCAGCAGGCGGTCGCGCTCCATCAGCAGGTTGCGCCAGTTTCCGGGGCGCTCGGGTCGGCAGCCGGCCGCCAGGCCCGCCAGGGCCGTGAGGTGCTCCGCCAGCCGCGCCACCAGCGCCGGCGGCAGCCGCCCGGGGTTCGATTGCTGCCACACCAGGTTGTCGTTTGGTTTCAGGAGCTCCAGCTGCCGGCGGATCACTTCCAGGGGGGTGCCGGCATTGCGATTCAGGCTGGTGCGCAGCGCGGCGGCCACCGCAGCGATGGCGCCCTTGTTGCGGTAGGTGGTGGTGAGGGTGATCGCGGCGTTGCCGAGGCCGGCCTGCAGGTTGGGATGTTGAAGATCCAGCAGCACGGCCCCCGGGGCGATCGGCGGCAGCTGGGCCGGGTCCCCAACCAGCACCAGGCGGGCGGTGGCGGGGAGGGCTTCCAGCAGGGCCGCCATCAACGCCAGATCCACCATCGACACCTCATCCACCACCAGCAGGTCGAGGGGCAGGGGGTGAAGGCGGTTGCGGGCGAAATGGTCGCCGCGACTCTCCAGCAGGCGGTGCAGCGTGCCGCAGGGGTGGCGCCCGCCGGTGGCGGCCCGCAGCCGGGCGGCGGCCTTGCCAGTGGGGGCCGCCAGGTGGATGCGGGTAGCGGGATCGCGAGCGAGCACCGCCGCCAGCATCCGGGCCACGGTGCTGGTCTTGCCGGTGCCCGGGCCGCCCTGGAGCAGCACCAGTCGATGGGTCTGCACCGCTTCGACCGCCTGGAGCTGGCGAGCATCGGGGGTTTCGATAGCCGGTTGGCCATCGGTGCTGGCTGTGCTTCGGGCGGTGGGGGCTCGGGGGCTTTCCGTGGCCCTCGGAGATTGGCTGGAGGCGGCCGGGCTGGCGAGGGTCGTGGTGGCGGATGCTTCCTGAGCTGGCTCCAGCGGCGCGGTGGCGGAGTTTGCGGTGTCCAGCGGTCGCACCCGCTCCAGCAGGGCTGAAAGCACCGAATGGCGAAGGTCGTGCCAGCGGCGCCAGCCCACTTGGCCGGCCTCGATCACCAGAGGGCCGTCTGGATCACGGCACAACCCTGAGGATGCGAGCGCACCCGCCGCTAGGTCCGGCGGCAGGGGAATAGAGAGCCGCCCCTGGTCCAGGGCGTCCACCAGGTCGCCGATTAGGGCGGCCAGTGGAGGCTCGGCCGTTGCGCCGTAGAGGCGCGGCAATGCTTCGAGTAGGGCCTCCTGGAGGGGCTCCAGCCAGGCGGGTTTCTCCCTTTCCCGGTGCGTGGAGCCCATCAGCACTGCTCCTCCGGTTTCCCGCTTCCGCCGCCCAGGGCCCGATCCAGCGCCAGGATCCGCCCCAGGGGAGGCCGCTCCACCAGCATCCCTGGCACGGCGCCCGGCAGGGCGGCTTCGCCTGCCGCTCCCGGTGTCCCCCGCAGGAACACGTAGGCGTAGCCGCCCAGGTGCTGCGCGGGTGTGTAATCGGCCAGGCGCCAGCGGAGATAGCGGTGCAGGGCCACCAGGTAGAGGTGGGCCTGGAGCGGGTAATGGCTGGCTGCCATCAGGGCCGCCATCGCGGTCTCGCCGTAGTCGCTGGGACCGCAGGCCATGGGCTGGCCATCGCCATCGCGCCGGCCCAGCCAGTTGCTCTTCCAGTCGGCCACCCACCAGCGCCCGTCGCCCCCGGATGGTTCCGGATCGGCCCGGAACACCAGGTCGATCGAGCCGGTGAGGAAGCCGCTGCTGTCGATCGGTAACTGGGCCACTCTGGCCGCGTAGTCGGGGCCGAACAGCCCCCCGGGGTGTTCGGCGAAGGCGGCGGCCAGATCGGCAGCCCGCACCCGCTCCAGGGTGAGGTCGAAGTTCATCTCATGCAGGCGGTGGCCGGATGGCAGGTCCGCCACCCGCAGCCCCTGCAGCGGCCCGCCGAAGGGGGTGGTGCGCATCTGCTCAAGGCCTTCCAGCAGCTCATCGGGGGATTCCTGATCGAGTCCGGCCCGGCGCAGCTCCCGCTCCACCAGTGCCGTGGCTTCGGCGCCCTGGAGGCTGGTGGTGAGATCGAGGCGCTCGAGGATGCGGTGCAAGCAGTCGCCGGCGCCGGCGCCGCGGGGGAAGGCGGCCAGGGGGCCCTGCTCGGGCCAGGCCATGGCCCCATCCGCCGGTTCGTCGCCACTGCTCGGCCCGCCGCCGCTTTCATCCGCGGGGGCATCCGGATCCAGGGTGTCACGCCCTTCCTCCAGCGCCGCTGGCGCCAGGGCAGCGTGACTGGCCTGGGTCCAGCTGGTGTAGCTGCTGCGGCCCCAGCGGCTGTCGAGGCTGCGTCGGGGCACCGGACCGGCGCCCAGCTCCTGGGTTGGGGGGGCTAGGCGCCTTAGCGGCGTGGCGGTGGCGGTGGCGGGGGGGG
>Ga0209087_1001404_pt1 | contig 14138 bp, 14 predicted proteins | sample S_130805_EF_Meta_FD_187321 | JGI IMG/M metagenome (GOLD analysis project Ga0209087, IMG submission 187321) | Freshwater microbial communities from Lake Simoncouche, Canada to study carbon cycling - S_130805_EF_MetaG (SPAdes) (version 2) | ecosystem: Environmental > Aquatic > Freshwater > Lake ...
AATCGACTAATGTCTAAAGGCTTTTCTTTCGTCCGGTATAGTACCACCGTAAAGGACTAAAATATAAACGCAAATGAACAATTTGCTCTCGCTGCCTAATTAATTTATTAATTAGATAAGCACGGTCCGGGGCACCGGGTAACAGAACGCCCCACCTTTTTTAATTCAAGATATAAAAAAATTTGTGAGAAAGCGCAGTTTAAAAAATTTCATCAAATCAATTGATGAAAAGCTATTTTTAAATTTATTAAGAGGAATCTACATTTTTTTTTTAAATTTCAAAATAAACTTTTCATTATTTTTTTATAAGAAAAAACAAGAATTTTTTAACATTAGTTTTTACAATTATAATAATAACTCACTAACAAAACTTTGTGAAATTTACAAATCTGACAAAGGTTCTATAAATCATGATAAAAAAGGTATTTGGGGTTGGAAGGCGCATACTTATAGTAATTATTATTATTCTCTTTTTAATCATTTTAAAGATAATGTGAAATTAGTATTTGAATGTGGTTTAGGAACAAATAATACTGATTATCAATATAATATGTCAATTAATGGAATACCTGGGGCATCTTTAAGAGTATGGAGAGATTATTTTAGAAATGCTCAAATTTACGGAGCAGATATTGATAAAAATGTTCTTTTTCAAGAGGATCGAATCTCAACATTTTATGTAGATCAACTGAACACTTCGAGTATAGAGACAATGTGGAAAAAAATTGGAATTAAAAATTTTGATATTATAATTGATGATGGCCTACATAATACCGATGCTAATATAAATTTATTTACAAATTCTTTCAATAAATTAAAAAAAAATGGAATTTATATAATTGAAGATATTCATTTATTAGTATTAAATGATACAATGGAAAAATTAAAAAACTTTAATCCAGAGTTAGTTATCCTTAAAAATAAAAATATTAAGTATCAGAGTAATAATCTTATTATAATACGTAACGATTAGACTTATTTCGCAGAAACTTGGAAAATTAAAAAAGTAATAATCAAAATGTTAAATCAATTAAGTATAATTATACTAGCCAAGAATGAAGCAAAAAATTTAATAAATTTAATTCCAAAATTAAAAAAATTATCTAATGATGTATTGCTTATAGATGGACATTCAACAGACAATACTAAGGATATTTGCAAAAAAAATAATATTAGATTTTATTTAGACAACAATATTGGCAAAGGTGATGCTCAACGTATTGGAGTATCAAAAGCAAAAAATAAAAATATAATTTTTACTGATGGAGATGGTGCACATGATGTCAAAGACATTAAAAAAATTAATAATCTGCTAAAAAAAAAAGATTTGGTAATCTGCAGCAGGCAAACTGGTGGAAGTTTTGACTTAAATTTTAATCAGGGTTTTTCTAGTGCAATTAGGGCTGCAGGAGTTATATTTTTAGTAGTATTATTTAATAAATTATTTAAAACTAATTTTACAGATACTTTATATTCATTAAAAGGCATTTCGAAATTTAATTTTAAAAAAATTAAAACATCAGAAAACGGTTTTGCAATCGAAATTGATATTTTGGTTAATTGTATAATTAATAAATTATCAATAATAGAAATTCCAAGTAGAGAATATGCAAGAAGATATGGAGTTTCAAAACTACCTACTATAACTGGTGTATATTTTATATATTTTATTATAAAAAAATATTTATTTTATAAAATTATCAAATAATTTTTTTTCAAATAATGATAATTGTAAAAAATTACTTACCACCCCAGCCCTATAAAATATTTTTACTATTCTTTATAACAAGATTTTTATTCCTAAAAATTTCAGGATTTGATAATTTTCAATTACAGCCCGACTCAATATGGTTCAATGATCAAAGTAATGAAGTTTTGAAAGGAAACTTTAATTTATTGAGACCCCTTTTTATTACAGCGCCTTTTTTTTCTTACTTTCAAGCTTTTATAAAGTTTACATTCGCAACACATTGGTTAATTATTTTAGAGTTACTACAATTAGTAATTGCCTCGGTATCAGGCGTTTATTTTTATAAACTTTCTAAACTAATATTAAAGGACGAACAAAGTAGTTTAATATCATGTGTAATTTTTTGTTTTTATCCTCCAACATTGTGGCTTGTAGGTACGTTTACACAAGATATATGGTTTCAATCTTTTTTAATTATTTTTTTTTACTTTTTTATTAACGCATTACAAAATAATTCTTTAAAAAATTTAATAATTTCTGCAATATTCTTTGCATTAACATTTTTAACAAAGTCCCACATATTAATATTTTCAGTATTTATACCTGTTATTATTTATTTAAACAAAAATATTTCTTTTTATAGAAAAATAAAATTTATTATATTTTTTATTTTAATTAGTTTTACCGCTACTTTGCCTTATGGTATTTATAATTTAAAAGTTAATAAAACATACGTTATTAGTACAAACGGACTGGGTGGAACACTTTTAGTAGGGCGTAACGAAGAAGCATATTTGAACCATGTAAAATTAAACGAAATAACAAACAAACAAAAATTAAGATTTCGAGATACAAATTATACTATATTTAAGGATATCAGACCTAAGCTAAAAGATCTAAATCCATCTCAAATTCAAAATTTATATCTTGGTGAATCTATAAAATGGATTATATCCAATAAAAAAAAAAATTTAGAATTAACTCTGAATCACATTAAAAGATTCTTTACTCCAGGATTAAGTAAATATTGGCAACCTTATAATGTGTGGGTAATCAGTCTAATTATTTCTGCCCCTTTATATATTCTTGCTTACATATCTATCTTTAGATTTCTAATTATAGACTTTAGAGAGAACGTGTGGATTCTTGGTCTAGCTTTATCAATTTTGATTTTTTCTGCTATTTTTTATTTTTCTGGAAGGTTTAGGGTAATTACTTTAGAGCCTTATTATATAATATTTGCTTCATACTATATATCAAATATTATAAAGCTAATTTTTAAAAATTTTAAAAAAATATAAACTTATATCGCAAATATTCGTTGATAATATTTACATTGGGGATTTTGATTAAATTTATAGGTTATACTAAGAAAAAAATTATATAAATTATGAGACCCAATAATATTGATTACAAAGTTGTTAATGATTTTGGCTTAGAATGGAATAAATTTAATTATAGAAATGTTAATAACATCGAATTAAAAAAAATATTTAATGATTACTTTAGAATTTTTCCTTTCAATAAAATAAGTAAAAACTCTATAGGTTTTGACATGGGGTCAGGCACTGGACGTTGGGCTAAATTTATTGCTCCTAAAGTTAAAAAATTACATTGTATTGAACCTAGTAATTTAGCCATTAAACAATCAAAGTTAAATCTTAAAGTATATAAAAATTGTATATTCGAAAATTCTTCTGTTTCTAAAAATAGCTTGAAAGATAATTCGCAGGATTTTGGTTATAGTCTGGGAGTACTACATCATCTTCCAAATACTTTGCTAGCTTTAAAAAGTTGTACAAGAAAGTTAAAATCTGGAGCGCCTTTCTTGCTATATCTATACTACAGCTTTGATAATAAACCTAAGTGGTTTAAAATAATTTGGAAAATATCTGATATTGTAAGAATTTCAATTTACAACCTGCCTTTTTTCTTAAAATATCCTATTTCCCAATTTATTGCTTTTTTAGTATATTTTCCATTTTCAAAAATATTAAAAATTCTAAAAAAAAATAAAATCGAAATTAAAAATTTTCCACTGTCTTATTATCATGATAAGAGCTTTTATATAATGAGGACCGATGCATTAGATAGATTTGGAACTAAAATAGAAAAAAGATTTTCAAGAAATGAAATTGAAATAATGATGAAAAAATCTCAATTAAAAAATATTAAATTTTCAATTAAACAACCATATTGGGTTGCTATTGGTACTAAAGTATAAAATGGTATGTAATTAAAAAATTATGAAAAAAATTGAAATTTATATAACAAATTACTGCCCCTTCTGTGTAAAAGCTAAATCATTATTAAAGAAAAAAAATATAAAATTTTCTGAGATTGAAGTTTCTAACGATGAAACTTTAAGAGAAAAAATGACAATGATGGCGAACGGAGCGAGATCTGTGCCTCAAATATTTGCAGATAATGTTCATATTGGAGATTGTGATAAAATTTATAAGTTAGACCAAGAAGGAAAATTAGATAAATTATTAGGTCTTGAATAAATTTTAAATGGTTGTTTCATTTTCTATTTCTTTTTTTGCTGGATTAATAAGCTTTTTATCTCCATGTGTACTTCCCTTAATTCCGGGTTATGTTTCGTTTATCTGCGGAACAACACTGAATGAATTAAATTCTAAATCTAAAAATTTTATATTAAAAAAATCTTTATTTTTCTCACTGGGATTTTCATTAGTATTTATATCACTTGGTGCAACCGCAACCTTTATTGGAAGCTTTTTATTAAAAAACACGAAACTTTTATCAATAGGTTCTGGTCTTATAATTATCTTTTTTGGTATATATTTATTAAATATTATTAAAATTAATTTTTTAGATAAAAGCGTTGGAAATTTTAATGTTCGATATTCTGATAATTTATTATTTCCATTGATTGTAGGAGTTGGCTTTGGCTTTGGTTGGACCCCATGTATTGGACCAATTCTTGGATCTATTCTAGCTTTTGCTTCAATGGAAAACTCTATTTATAAAGGAATTTTATTATTATGTTTTTATTCTTTGGGCCTTGCAGTTCCTTTTATACTTTCGAGTTTATTAATAAAAAAGTTCTTAATTTTCTCAAAAAAAACAAAAAAATATTTAAATAAAATAAAAAAAATTTCAGGTATTATTTTAATAATTACCGGGATTTTAATTGTAACTGGAAAATTGCAAATTCTAGGATTTTATTTAATTGAATATTTTCCAATACTTCAAAAACTAGGTTAAAAAACTAATTTAATACTTCAATAACCCTAATAGGTTTTTCCTCTTTAAATGCTAGTAAATTTTCAGCCATTTGAGCATAAAAAACTTCATAATTTTCTTTAGTTACGTACCCTAAATGTGGCAATAGTAATGCGTTAGGTAAAAATCTTAATTTATGACTTTCTGGTAAAGGCTCAATATCATAAACGTCCAAACCAGCCCCAGCTATTACATTTTTTTCTAGTGCTTCAACCAAATCAAATTCATTAACAATTAGTCCTCTTGAAGTATTAATTAAAAAAGCTGTGCGTTTCATTAACTCAAAATCTTTTTTAGAGATTAAATTTTTTGTTCGCTCACTTAATACATTGTGAATTGTAATAATATCAGATTTTTCTAACAATTCTTCTTTTGTTACTGCCAATACTTTGTTTTCATTTGCAGTCGAAATTTTAAGATTTTCACTCCACGCAATTACATTCATCCCAAAAGCTAAAGCAACTTTTGAAACCTGAATACCAATTTTTCCAAGTCCAATAATTCCTAAAGTCTTTCCTTTTAATTCAAATCCTAATGTTGATTGCCAATAACCTTGGTACATATTTTCTGTCTCCTCTCTTAAATTTCTAACAAGCCCCAAAATAAGAGCCCATGTTAGTTCAGCTGTCGAATTTGAACTTGAGTCAGTTCCGCATATTAATATTTTTTTTTCTTTGGCAGCTAAAAAATCTACAGACTTATTTCTCATTCCACTTGTTATAATAAGTTTTAAATTTTTTAAATTCGAAATAACCTTTTTAGTAATTGGGGTTCGCTCTCTCATTATAAGCAAGACTTCAAAATGTTTTAATTGCTCTATGACTTGTTCTTCATTTTCAAAAGGTTGATTAAATACTTGAAAGTCAAAATCTTTTTTTAATCTCTCAAAGCTTCCTAAAATCATTGAAACATTTTGATAGTCGTCTAAAATTGCAACTTTCATGAAGGTAATGTTTTTTTAGATGATAAGTAAATTCCTATAATAATTGAAATAGCTCCAAAAATATGAAAATTCATTAATTTTTCATTTAATAAGAATATGGCCATAAGAGAACTAAATACAGGCATCAAATGTAAAAATATTCCAGCTCTACTTGGGCCTACAATTAAAACAGCCTTATTCCACAGAATATAAGAACCAAGTCCTGCAAATAAAACTACATAACTAATAATTAAAATAAATGCAAAATTAAATTTAATTAATTCATGATTATTAAATTCAAACAAAAATTGTGGAAACAAGAAAACTAATCCAAGAGTAACGATCACTGAAATAAAAGTTAGATAATTTAATCCTGTTTTGTGAGTTTTGAGCATAGTTGAATAAATAGCCCATGACAGCATTGCAACTAGTAGCCAAAGATCTCCCTTATTAAGATTTAAATGTACTAATCTAGCAAATTCTAATTGAGTGATAATAATAATAACACCAGTAATTGATAAAATAAGTCCTAAAATTTGATTTAAATTTATTTTTTCAACTCTAAAAATAAAAGAAATAAAAATGATTAAGACTGGTATCGTTGAAATCATTAATGCTCCATTTAGAACTTGAGTAAAATTTAATGAGTAATAAACAACCGAATTAAAAATACTAATGCTTGTGATCGACATTAGTAATAAAGAATAAAATTTATCTTTGATAATTTTAATATTTTTAAAAATATTCCTTACCGTAAATGGAATTAAAATAATCCAAACAATTATCCATCTAAAAAAATTTAATGTTAAAGGGGGCACCTCATAAAGAGTTGCAAATTTTCCAACTATAAAATTGCCTGACCAAAAAAAGGCACAAAAAGTAAGCATTAAATATGCCTTTAAGTTAGAATTCATTTTATATTAAATCTTGTCAGTAATTTTATAATAAGAAATTCCAATTATCTCATGTAAAATAACTCTCCAATTTTCAAGACCTTTTTTAATATCAAAATTTATCCAAAACATAGAACTTGTACTTGTTCTATAATCAACGCTAATTGGCTCCAGAATTAAACCTTCTTTTTTAAATAAAAAATAAGATCGTGGCATATGAAAAGCTGAAGTAACCAATCCCCAGCTTCCTTTATAATTTCGAATTATATCTTTTGAATATTGAATATTTTCAAATGTATTTCTAGATTTATTTTCAAATATAAGATTTTCAGATTTTACTCCCTGTTCTAAGAAAAACTTTTTAGCCATCTCTGACTCGCTCCAACCAATAGGATTAATTTTATTTGAATGACCTGAAAATATTATCAGAATTTTTGGATTTTTTTTATAAATCTCAAGTGCTTTGGTCGCTCTTTCTGCATTTTCATTTAATGAAGCCTCATTTCTTTCTTTTGATATTAATTCTTGATAAAAACTTCCTCCTAAAACAATAATTCCAGTCAATTGTTGAATAGGGTATCTAGAAGGTTTTATAAAATCTTCAATTTTATTAAGCAAAAAATTACTTAAAGGAGTGTAACCAAAAAATAAAAATAAAATTAATAAAAATTTTGCTGAAAAAATAGTTAATTTTTTTAAATTTGTAAAAATTAAAATAAAAATTAAAATTAATAAAAAAAAAGACAAAATATACAAAGGCTCTAATAAATAATTGACAATTTTTGCTATATAAAACTCCATAAAATTCTAGATAAAATCTTCGTTATATAGTTTAGAACTTAATACGATTCCAAAGCCTATCATGTTAGTAAGCATAGCAGTTCCACCATATGACAATATGGGTAATGGCACACCAACAACTGGTAACAAACCTGTTACCATTCCTAAATTTATCGCAATATATAAAAAGAAGTTAAAAGCAAAGGCATAACAAAATATTTTTGAAAAATTATTCTTACTCTGATCTCCAATTAAAGTTACCCGTTTAATTATCGAGAAAAATAACCACAATAATAACAAAGAACCAATCAATCCAAATTCCTCCGCAAAATGAGAAAACACAAAGTCAGTATGGTTTTCTGGTACAAAATCTAATGAACTTTGAGATCCTTTTAAATATCCTTTTCCAAATATTCCTCCTGATCCTATTCCAATTTTCGATTGAATAACTTGATAATTTGCTCCCAAAGGATCTCTTTCCTTATCAAAAAAATTAACAACTCTTTGTTTTTGATAAGGTTTCATTCCTGCAAAAATAAAAGGTAGGCACAAAATAACAATTATAAACCCAGATATAAATATTTTTCTATTTAAGCCTACAATCCACAAAGTTCCTAGTGCCGCTCCTAGTATTAAAACTGCGGTACCAAGATCTGGCTGTCTTAAAACTAATAAAAATGGAATTAAAATTAAAATGGCTGCAACCAGTAATGAAAATAGTTTATTAGTATTTTCAACTTTTACTATATTATAAAATTTTGCAAGAACTAATATAATTGCAAGTTTTGCAACTTCTGAAGGTTGGACGTGGAAAAATCCAAAGTCAAGCCAACGCTGAGCGCCTTTAGCGGTCACCCCAACGAATTTTAAAACTACTAAAAGAAATAATATTAAAAAATAAAAATGATATGCATATCGATACCAAAAATTTACATGAGTAAAAGCAACTGTAATTAAAATTATAAATGCAAATATAAATCTGGCTGAATGTTTTAAATAAATAGTCCCTTGTCCTTTATCTATTGAATACAAAGACAAAATACTTATTAATCCTAAAACTAAAATCATATAAATTAGGCTTCTGTCCAATTTCTGAAATTTTTCAATTAATAAGAAAATTTTTGACACTTTTACTGTTTCAGGCATTTGGTATTCTCTTTTTAAATAAAAAATCAAACATACTGCTAGCAATTGGAGCTGCAATCCTAGATCCTGGTCCGGCATGTTCTGCAACTACTGCTACTGCATATTTGGGTTCTTCTACTGGACCAAATCCTGCAAAAAGAGAGTGGTCTCTGTATTTATATTCTCTAGAATTTGGGTTAGCATTATCCTCCCTGTCTTTAATCGTAAGTTTTGTTACTTGAGAAGTTCCTGTCTTTCCAGCAAATTTTAATTTTCCATTTAATCTTGAACCATAAGAGGTTCCTCCTGGTTCATTTGTTGATGCTACTAAAGCTTCATTAATTATTTTTATATTTTCCGCATCAAAATCCATGCGCTTTAATTTGGATTTTTCATCAAGATAAAAAGTTGGATTAACGACATAACCTCCATTTGCAAACTGAGCTATTGATTTACAAATTTGCATTGGTGTTGCCAATATATAACCTTGTCCTATTCCAGTAATTAAAGTTTCTCCAAGCAACCAAGGTTTTCCTAAGACATCTTTTTTCCATTTTGTATCTGGAACCAAACCTTTTCTTTCTTCATCAAAATCTTTTAGGGTTGTCTTGCCAAAATCAAATTTTCTTATTGTTTCTGCTAATCTGTCCACTCCTAATAATCTTGCTGCCTCATAGAAATATATATCGCATGATTTTTTTAGCGCATCTTTTAAGTTAATTCTTCCATGCCCTCCATCTTTCCAACAATAAAATTCTTGACCATATAGCTCAATTTTTCCTGAGCAAAAATGAGTATAATCTTGATCAACGATTTTATTTTCTAGTGCTGCTAAAGCTATAATTGGTTTTACTACTGATCCTGGAGAATATTGACCTGATAAAAATTTATTAACTAATGGTTTTCTTTCATTCTTTAATAACTCATTAAATTCAGGTTGTGTTATTCCAAAAGCAAATTTATTTGTATCAAAGGAAGGCGTTGAAACGCAGGCCAAAACTTCACCCGTTTTAATGTCCATTGCAATGGCAGATCCAGCATATCTTCCCAGTTTTTGATAAGTTAACTTTTGAAGTTCAAGATCAAGTGAAGTTTTTAAGGCATTTCCACTTATTCCATCTACAAATTCAACTGTTCTAACTGCTCTACCTGCAGCATTCACCTCAAAACGAGTAAAGCCAGGAGTGCCAATAAGTTCTCTGTTTAATATTTTTTCAATCCCAAGTTTTCCTATTTTAATTCCTGGTGTTCTAAAAAGATCATCTTTTTGATTTTGTAAATCATTTTCATTGGGAACACCCACATAACCTAATACATGAGCAAATTCATATGGGTAATTATAGTGTCTCTCCATCGAAATAAATGGTTGAACGCCATTTAAGATAAAAAGATTACTATTTATTTTTGAAAACTCTGCCCATGTTAAATTTTTATTAATAACATAAGGCTGAAACTTTCTTAATTTTATGAAATCTGTTCTTGTTTTTTCAATTGTTTCATTATCTAATCGTAAAAATTTATTTAATGTTGTAAGAACAAAATCAAGATCAGTGACGTCTCCTTTTATTAAAGCAATTCTATAAAGTTGACGATTTTCAGCTATTCTATTATTAAAGCGATCTAATATTAATCCTCTCTCTGCCGCAATTTTCCATTCTTTAAAGCGATTTCTGTCAGATAAGATTGAATATTTATTTCCTTGAAATAACTGTAACCATAAAAGTCTAAGACCAATTAAACCAAAAAAAGTATATTTAGCGGTAGTTAAAATTGCTTTTCTTCTATTAATTATACTTACTTTTGTTTGATAACCTTCAGTTGGTCTGTGCTTAAAAAGCTTCATAAAAATATAGACAATATAACACCAAAAATGCTAAATCGTCTCACTTTTTTGGAGGAAAGCAAATATTAAAATAGAAGTTAAAAATGATAATCTAGAGCAGGCTCTGAGAGCTCTTAAAAAAAAATTACAAAGAGAAGGGGTATTTCGATTGTTAAAAATCAAAAGTCACTTTGAAAAACCATCAGAAAGAAAAAAGAGAGAGAAAGACGAAAACACAAGAAGAGTTAAAAAATTTAAAAAATTAAAAGCTCGATACTAAAATCAAAATCTATAGTAAAAAAATAGCCATCAAAACTAAAACAAGAACTATACATACAGATATATAGACAGTTAACTTCTTAAAATTAGACCAAGTTTCTTTTTGAGAGCCAATATCCATAAAATTTAACCTTGACGCGCCTTAAACTTTGGTTTTTTTTTATTAATAACATAAAGCTTACCACGCCTTCTAACTACCTTACAATTTATATCTCTTTTTTTAAGAGATTTTAATGAGCTTACAACTTTCATAAAGACACTAAGTATATATTAAAAGACACTTTGTAAAGAAAAGTTAACGATTATTTATTAAAAAATTATTTATATAATCTTTGAGCCTAATTTTTGCAGATAATCTTATAATCTTATTATTCAAATTCATGTTTGTTAAAGCAGATGCAAATCGTTCTCCTTCTCTCTTTGGTAAATATCTAATCTTACTATTAAACATTTTTGCAAGTTCAATAATGCTATAGGATTGCTTATTTGCAATAGAATAATGTTTGCAATTATTTTTTTTCCAGGCAAAAATGCAGGCTTTAACTGTATCAAAAATATGAGTAAATCTTCTTAGCTGTGTTCCAGGTTTTACAACTGGTAATTTTTTACTTCTTAAAAAGTGATCTTCAAATATCCCGACAACAGTTGCCATATCTCCTTTGCAAATTTGTTTTTCTCCATAAACATTATAAAAATAAATAACTTCATATCTAAAATTAAACCACTTCTTTAAATTCTCTAACAGTTCTAGATTCTTTGCTTTTGAAAAAGCATAGGGAGACAAGCTCATGTCTTTTCCGCTATTCCCCAAACTTGCAGAAGTTGCGGAATAAATTAATCTAATTTTATTCTTTAGTGCAAATTTAAATACATTTGAACTTCCTTCAATATTTGAACTAAAACAATCATTTATTTTTTTAAAACTTTGATAAATTCTTGCAAATTCTCCAAAATGAAAAATGCTATGAATTTTACCCACATAATTCCCCATTAAAGTCTCAATATTTTTAGTGCTACCTTTTAAATACTTAACTCGTTTGTTCTTAATATGATTTTTAGAAAATCCTGATGAGTAATTATCAATACTTAAAATGCGGAAACTTTTAAATTTTAAAAGTTCAATAATTAAATTAGAGCCAATAAATCCAGCTCCTCCAGTAACTACTAATATATTTCTCATTAAAATTTTATTGGAATTTGTATTATAAAGCCTGGCAACGACCTACTCTTCCGTGCCTTAAGACAAAGTACCATTGGCGCTAAAGGGCTTAACTGCCGAGTTCGGAATGGGATCGGGTGTTACTCCTTTGCAATAATCACCAGGCAGTGTCTCTATACATAAATTGTAGTACTTTGTAAATATCTTTGAAATATTGACTAAGACAGCAAGGTTTAACAGAAGTAGATAAATTAAAATATAATGTTATAACTAAAATATTTATCGCGGGGTGGAGCAGTCTGGTAGCTCGTCAGGCTCATAACCTGAAGGTCCTTGGTTCAAATCCAAGCCCCGCAACCAAGGCTTACATTTTATTTCTATAATTCTTAAAAATATATAAACTATTATATAATAGTAATGATGATTTACTGTCTAGGTGCCATGCGAATAAAACAATGGCCAAAGCAATTTCTAATTTTTCTCCCAATGTTGGCAGCTAATAAATATGAATTTATTTATTTTGAAAAAGGAATTGCTGGTTTTATAATTTTTAGTTTAGCTGCTTCTTTTATTTATATTTTTAATGATTTGATTGATATTAAGAATGATAAAATTCACCCCTTAAAAAAAAATAGACCGATAGCATCAGGAAAACTATCAAAAACGAATGGGAAGTTCCTGGGATTATTCCTTCTTTGCCTAGCATTAATTTTAGGGATTAAATACAATGTTTTAAATATACTTATTATATATTTTATAATAAATTTTTTTTATAGTTTTTATCTAAAAAAAATAAAGTTTATAGATATTATTATTTTATCTCTATTCTATTTTATTAGAGTTTATTTTGGTAGCAAAATTTTAAATATAGAACTTTCTGAGTGGCTTTTTATATTTGTTTTTTTTCTATTTACAGCTTTAGCAATAATAAAAAGATTAAATGAAGTAGAAAAATATAAAAAAAAATTTAATATTTACGGAAAAAAGGACAGTAAATTTTTAATGAAAATTCTATATATTTGTAATTTTTTATCTGCATTTTGTTTAATATTTTACAGTTTTAGTCAAAAAATTAATATAATTTATAAAACTCCTATTCTAATGTGGGTATTAATTTCAATTTATTCTTACTGGTTATATTTTATAAGTAATTTGGCTAAAAAAGGAAGGATTAATCAAGATCCTGTAGTTTTTATTTTGACAAATAAAAAAAGCATTTTATTAATAGCGACTTCATTTATATTTTTAATCATAAGTCAAAATTTTAAAATTACTTTATTTTCATGATTTTAAGCGGTTGGGGAAGGCATCCTAAAATTTCATGTTCAGTATTCAGACCTAAAAATATAAATGAACTAAAAAAACTAATAAAAAATAAATGTATAGCGAGAGGTAACGGTAGATCATACGGTGACTCTTCTTTGCAACCAGATGGTACTATTGAAATGAAAAATTTTAATAGAATTCTTTTTTTCAATAAAAAAATTGGCGTTGTTAAAATTGAAGCGGGTATCTTGCTAGATGACTTGCTCAAAATTATAATTCCACAAGGATGGTTTATTCCTGTTAGTCCTGGCACTAAATTTGTAACTTTGGGTGGAATGGTTGCATCAAATGTTCACGGAAAAAATCATCATAATGTAGGTGGGATCCTTAATTTTTTAGAAAACATAACTTTATTAAACGAAAATAAAAAAATTATTACATGTTCGAAATATAAGAATAAAAATCTTTTTTATGCAACTTGTGGTGGGATGGGTCTTACAGGATTTATCCTAGACGTAACACTTAGGTTACATAAAATTACTAACTCGTACATTGATCAAAAAATAATTTGTACAAAAAATTTAAATGATACTTTAAAAGAGTTAAAAAAAGATACTAAAGCTAGTTATTCTGTTGCTTGGATTGACTGCACGGGCAATAAAAATAACTTTGGTAGATCTGTCATCTTTACTGGAGAGCATAACAAAGATTATAGTAAAAAACTATTTTATAGGAAAAATAAAATTATTAATGTTCCTTTTTTTTTATCGAATTTTTTCTTTAATTATATAACAATTTATATTTTTAATTTCCTTTATTATTATTTCAATTTTTTTAAAAAAAAAATTTCTACCATTTCTTATGATGATTATTTTTATCCACTAGACAAAATAAAAAATTGGAATGAACTCTACGGAAAAGATGGTTTTATTCAATGCCAATTTTCTATACCG
>Ga0209087_1001408_pt1 | contig 14122 bp, 11 predicted proteins | sample S_130805_EF_Meta_FD_187321 | JGI IMG/M metagenome (GOLD analysis project Ga0209087, IMG submission 187321) | Freshwater microbial communities from Lake Simoncouche, Canada to study carbon cycling - S_130805_EF_MetaG (SPAdes) (version 2) | ecosystem: Environmental > Aquatic > Freshwater > Lake ...
AAAATATCTGGAAATTGTAAAATATATGATTGTGTTTATATTGGTACAAATGCATCAGTTAAAGAAAAAATATCAATACATAGCTTAACAACTATTGGGTTAAATGCTGCGGTAGTTAAAAATATTGAAGAACCTGGAATTTATGTCGGGGTTCCTGTAAAAAAAATTAAATAACTTATGAAAACTATAAATGTTCCATTAAACGTTGAAGATATTTCTTTTAATAAGAAAATTTATGACAAATCAGGGGTTTTTATTATTAAAAATTTTATTGATGAAATTAAAATTAAAGAACTACAAAATATTTGGTTAACTTATTATGATAAAATACTTAAAAATGGTGGTAGACAAGTAGATACCGCTAATTTTGTTAATTTTAAAAACGAACTACCTTCTGAAATGATAAATTTTTGGAAAAGTAAATATGTTAAAGAATTATGTAATTTAATATATGGCGATAATGTTGCATTATATCATAGTAGAGTTTTAATTAAAGATAAACAAAGTGAAAACAAAGTTTTTTTACATCAGGATTACTGCTATCATTTAGGATTTCCTAATAAAACTAATTTATTTATTCCATTATTTGATTATACTGAAAAACATGGGGTTTTATCTTTTTATCCTGGAACTCATCAATATGGTTTTTTAGGTGATGCTGGAGAGATTGATAAAAGTAAATTCCATCAATGGAAAAAAATAACACCAAATATTAATGCTGGAGACGTGATTGTAATGAATTCTTGTTTATGGCATGAATCAGGGATAAATAAGTCAGACATTGATAGAGTTATGTTTGATATTATTATTCAACCAAGTGACGACCCATCAGGTACTCAATTGATTTGTGGTGAATGGGATACGGATTTTTGGATTGGTAGAAAAGAAGACCATACATTTAAAATTGACTCTTTATTTATAAACTCAAGAATAAAAAAAATTAAAAATTATGAAAATAATAAGTAATATTGATAAAAATCATTACGATTTAATAAGAAAGAATGTTTCGGATTTTATATTAAATCTGTCTAATTTATACGACTCAGAGGACTTTATAATACTTGATGTTGCACCTGAAAAACATCTTGGAGCTAAAGAACATTTTAAATTGGCAAAAATTAAAACATTAGATATTGACCCAAACTCCGACGCGGATTATATTGCGGATTTATGTAATACAAATACGGAAATCATTCCAAATGATACTTTTGACTTAATTATTTGTTCTGAAGTATTGGAACATACTAATAATCCGTTTTATGCCGTTAATGAATTAAGAAGAATTTTAAAACCCAAAGGTTTGGTTTGTGTGAGTACTCCATTTAATTTTAGAATACATGGACCCTTACCTGATAATTGGAGATTTACAATACATGGATTAAAAGTACTTTTTTCAAATTTTGAAGATGTAAAAATTAATGAACTTAATGATGATGATAGGTTTTTAATGCCCATTCATTATACTTTAATTGCGAAAAAATAAAATTATGAATACATTAAAAATTAACGAAGTAGAATATAACATGTCCTCACCATCAGGTTTGGAATTTAAAAATCAATATATAACATCTTTTGGAGATGAACCATTACCAACGGTTACCATTAATTGGAATCACATTGAAGGTTTTTATTTACATCTTAATTCCGATAGTGATAAAGAGTTTATTGTTAAAGTATTTGATAAAAATAATTCATTATTGTATCAAACCACCTTAAAAAATAATATGTACTCCAAAATAACAAGAAAATATTATAATGGTATTAGATATGAGATATATTATAAATCAAATTTAGTTCTTAACGAAACGATTAGTTTTAAAGGTAAACGGGTTTATATTGCATTTGACTCATCATCATTAGGAGATACAATTTCATGGGTACCATATTGTGAGGAGTTTAGAAAAGTTAATGAATGTGAGGTAATTGTTTCAACTTTCCATAATTATTTCTTTGAGAAATCATACCGAAATATATCATTTGTGCCGCCAGGTGGAATAGTACATAACATTCATGCAATGTTCAATATTGGTTGGTTTTATGATAAAGAAAAGGAACGTGAATATCCATCATCAATACCACTTCAAAAGGCCATCACCAACATAATAGGGTTGGAGTTCAAAGAAATTCAATCCAATGTTTATTTTAAACCAAAAGAAAGACCTTACACTGAAAAATATATTTGTGTTGCAACAAATTCAACCGCGGGTTGTAAATTATGGAATAACCCTAATGGGTGGACTGAACTTGTAAAATACCTTAATGGGTTAGGATACAAAGTTATTAATATTTCAAAAGACGGAGATAAGGTAGAAGGTGTTATTAACCTAAAAGATGACTCGATAATGAATACCATGAATGTAATACATCATAGTGAGTTTGTTATTGGTTTATCAAGTGGATTGTCTTGGTTAAGTTGGGGATTGAACAAACATGTTGTAATGATATCTAATTTTACTGAAGATGACCATGAATTTACTATTAATTGTACTCGAATTACAAATCATAAAGTTTGTAATGGATGTTGGAATAATCCAATGTTTAAGTTTGATAAAGGTGATTGGTATTGGTGTCCCGAACATAAAGGGACCGAAAGACAATTTGAGTGTCACAAATCAATTACTTCTGATATGGTAATTGATAAAATTCAACATTTACTTAATTAAAAACTTGTAAATTTATTCTTATTGGTATTTATATTTGAATGCCAAATGCTATAAAATATAATACAAGTGCTGAAACATCGGCATTGAAGAAAGGAAACTTTTGGATTGGAACTGGTGATGTTGGAAAAGGACCAACGTCAAGTACTGGATTTTATAATGGAATAACTCCACCAACAGGTGGTTATACAATATATCTTAATAAGGTAACAGGTGGACCATCAATATATGTGGCGTCAACTGTTGCAGAATTAACGGGATTAACATCAACAATTGCTGGACAGAGTCTAACAACATCGGGTGAGTGTTTTAATTGGTTTGCAACACAAACTGATAAGATAATTTTCAATATTGATTATCCTGCGATTATTACCAATGGACTACTACTTAATTTTGATGCGGCGTTTACACCTTCATATCCTACAACAGGAACAACATTATATGATACAAGTTCAGTTGGAAATAATGGAACGTTAGCGAATGGACCAACATATAGTTCTGCAAATGGAGGTGGAATTGTTTTTGATGGTGTTGATGATTATTATAGTATTACGGGTATAAGTTTAGGTACAAGTGCATTAACTTTAGATTGTTGGTTTAAGTATAAAGACAATAGCCTTTATTATCCTGCAATTTGTTTTGCGGGTGATTATCCATCAGGGGATAGTCAAACAGGGTGGGGATTTGGTCAAAATGGTACAAGGGGAGCTTATAGATTTCAAATGACCCAATTGGCGTCACAAATTGGTGTTACACTAAGTTCAATGGTTGATGGAACTATATATAATTTTGTAGGTACAAGAACAATTTCAGGTTCACAACAGATATTAAGAGGATATGTTAATGGTAGTTTAGTTGGTTCGGCAACTGGTAATACAATTTTTAACTTATCAACCTCAACATATGGTTATACACCAACAATATTAAAACCACAACAATACTATGCTGGTGGAACAAACCCTCCACCTGCAACATTGTACAACATTAAAGTTTATACAAGAGATTTATCTGCATCTGAGATAACACAAAATTTTAACGCCTTAAAAGGAAGATACGGACTATAATGCCAAACGCGATAAAATATAACACAAGTGCAGAAACATTAGCATTAAAAAAAGGAAACTTTTATATTGGAACTGGTGATGTTGGAAAAGGACCAACATCCAGTACAGGTTATTACAATGGAATAACTCCACCATCAGGAGGATATACAATATATCTTAATAAAGAGTCAGGTGGTCCATCAATATATACTGTAACAACTGAGGCTCAGTTAACAGGATTAACAACATCTATTGCTGGTCAGAGTTTAACGACATCAGGTGCCTGTCTAAATTGGTTTGCAACACAAACTGATAAGATGATATTGAATAAAGATTATCAACCAATCATTACTAACGGATTAATTATAAATTTAGATGGTGGATTTACACCGTCATACCCAACAACAGGGGCTACATGGTATAATACAAGTTTAAATGCTAATAATACCTCATTACTAAATGGACCAGCATACACTTCTAGTTATGGTGGAGGTATTTTCTTTGATGGTGCCGATGATTACTTGTCAATACCTTATTTTAATATAACAACTCAGCCTTTTGCGGTTGAAGTGTGGTACCAACCTAGTAATAATACAACATATCTTAGAGGTATTCTTTCTTGTGGTGATGTATATAGTGGTACATTTTCACCAGGATGGTGTTTAGGTACGCATCAAGCAGGACTTCAACTTATGTTTGCTGCGATTTCTGGACCTTCTACAAGATACCAAGTAATTAGTAATACAACTATGATTTCTGGAAATATTTATCATTTGTTTTTTACTCGAAATACAAGTACTCAAAAATTATTATTATATGTTAATGGTATTTTGGATGGTAGTATGGATATTCCTAACGATGCCTCTTTAACAGGAAACCGTACTTCAATAACATCAGCAACATGGGCTTACAGCCCACCTGGACCATACGGAAATATATTTTCAACAAGGATATATGATAATAAAAATTTCTCAGCTGCGGAAATAGCTCAAAACTATTGTGCGACATTACCAATAGTAACAAACGGATTGGTATTTAATGTGGATGCTGGAACTCAATTATCATATGTAAGTGGTTCTACGGCATGGGTTGATACTGCGGGTAATACAGTTGGAACATTAACAAACGGGCCAACATATAATTCAAGTAATTTAGGTTCAATTGTGTTTGATGGTGTTAATGATTATGTTGCTTGGCCAAATAATCCATTATCATCATTAACATCTATAACATACGAATGTTGGTTTAAATTTAATAGCGGTTTTGGTAATGGATTTACAATATCAGGACCAACTTTAGAAGTTTATTTAGAGGCTAAAAATACTTGGTATACCGATAGAATAAGTAGAAATAATTTTAGTTGGACGTTCAATACAAATTGGAATCAATTAATATTTACCTATAGTTCAGGAGCAGGAGCTGCTGCGTATATAAATGGAGTTAGTTTAACTGTAAATTCAGGAGGTGGATTATCATCTCAAAGTACTTTATGGATTGGAAATAGAATTAATTTAGACTCAACGATAAACGGTAACATTGCAATTACTAGAGTTTATAATAGGGTGTTAACATCATCAGAGGTTTTACAAAATTATAATGCAACTAAAGGAAGATTCGGACTTTAACAATATTTATTAATATGTCAGACCCATACGTAGATAGAGAATTTATGATATTCAATGTTTCAGAATTGAATAAGATTAACTTTAATGAAGTTTTAGAAACTTCAGAAGATACTGTTAGAAAATCAGTTGATTTAACAAAAACATTCGTTAAGTGGAATGGTTCAACACCGCCATGCGTTCAGAGTTTAACAACAAGTGAGGGACCTTACACTTACAATGAAATATTAGACATTTTGGCAACGCCAGAATGGACAGACCCAAATCCACCAATAGGGTTAATCTAAATTAGTTTTCTTAATCTGACTAAAAGTTTTCATTAATTTAAGACTATCTTGATAGTTCTTTTCAAGACGTTCCAATTCCTTTTCGTCAACCACAGACTCCAAAGCGTTATTATATAACTCCTCAGCTTCTTTGATTATTTTCTCTATTGTCTTAATAAGTTTCATATAATATAAATATAGTTTAAGTGTCTGTTTATTTATCTTTTGATATTTCTATTTTTAAATTGTATAAAAACTCACTATCGAGTTATTTATAGTACAAATGGCATCATTTCAAAATATACAAATCATTTCTTGTGATACATCAACATCGTATAATGTTTTATATAGTGGTGTAACATTAAATCCTGGTACAGTATATAGTATATCTTTTACAGGTGGTACACCAACAGGGTGTTATACTTATATTGGTGTTAGTCCTTTTGCTCCCACAGATACAATTTACACGGTTTTGGGTTCATATGGTGATTGTGCCACATGTCAACTTCTTAATACCACACCAACTCCAACACCAACATTAACTCCAACACCAACATTAACACCAACAACTAGTGGAACACTTTATCAGTATTATTTAACAGGATGTTGTGCCAACATAAATCTTCAGATTTTATCAAATGTAGATTTAACAGGGTTAACTATTGGTCAAACAGCTTATTTAATATGGAACAATCCTATTCAAGGGAATTGTTTTACTGTTGTTGCTCCTCAAGTAGGGTACAATGTTTATTATTGGGATAATATTAATAACTCTTATCAGATAAGTGCCGACCCTGGTAATCTACCACCTTTTGCTGATTGTGCTGAATGTCTTCCCATTTCTGAGGAACCTTGTGTTACTCCAACACCAACTATAACACCCACTGAAACACCTACCCCAACTCCAACAAATACGGAGACACCAACGGTTACACCATCAGTTACACCATGTAGTTGTCAGTATGTTAGTGTTAATGTTAATCAATCTGATTTAAATTCCGCATCTGGAAATACTAATCCAAGTTTTGATGGTGTAATTTTTTATCAGTATAATACTTGTGCTGACCCAAATCCTCAGGTTTATGAATCATATTCGGTTGCGGGTAATTACACAAATAGTGTATGTATACTTGCAAATCAATTTCCAGCATCATTATTATATTACTATCAAGATGATAATGTAATTGATTCACAATCAAGTCCAGGTTCTTTCACAAGTTCATTCTCGTTAGGTGGATGTTGTGTTGACCCAACACCTACACCAACTGAAACTCCAACGCAAACTCAGACACCAACTAATACACAAACACCTACGCCAACTGAAACTCCAACGCAAACTCAGACACCAACTAATACTAATACGACGACCAATACGGAAACACCTTCCGCTACCTTAACTCCAACAAATACGGAAACACCAACACCAACAGTTACTCCGACAAATACCAATACCCCAACAGTTACTCCGACAAATACCAATACTCCAACGGTTACTCCCACAAATACCAATACTCCAACGGTTACTCCCACAAATACCAATACTCCAACATCAACAGGAATAATTATTAATAGTCCAATATTAATACAATCTTGTGATACACTTATTATATTTGATGTTTACTACGGTGCAACAATACCAACAGTTGGTGATGTTTTTTACATGACATTTACTGGTGGAACACCAAGTGGTTGTTATACTTATATTGCGTTAGGTTCGTCACCAAGTGATAGTGTAGATTCAAAAATACAGTATGTTGACTGTTTTGAATGTATTAACCCAACTCCAACACCTACAGTAACCCAAACCAATACCCCAACGGTTACTCAAAGTGAGCCTTACGACATATATTTATTTGCGGAATGTGGAAACCCTTCAAATCAATTTAGATTTGAAAATGTTCCAGGTGTATTAACAATCGGGTCAGTTTATTTAATTAGTGGACCTTACTTTAATGGTTATGCTACAGTTGTATCATACGTTGCAACAGGTCCAATATATCCTTCAGTTGGTAGTACATTTATTGGTGCACCATCATGCCCAACACCTACCCCAACACCGACAATTACTCAAACACAGACACAAACTCCATCTGTTACTCCAACAAGTACTTTAACTCCAACGGTAACTCCAACAAATGGATTATGTGATTCAATATATTGTTTTAGAACAACATTACCATCTTTATCAGGATATAGTGGAAACTATGCACAAACTGGAACTTATAATTCTAATTATTATTATAATGGTAATGGTATTGATTTTGGTGTTGTTTATTATACAGGTAGTTATTGGTGTTTAAGTACATCATTAGGTGGAAGTTGTTTATTGGAGGGTTCCACACCATGTTATTCGGTTTGTCCTGACATTTCTGCCAATTATTTTAATGGAGGACCTTGTCCAACTCCAACGCCGAGTTCTGTTAATTGTGAACCATTTAATTTCAATGCTTATTTTGATTGTGATTGGGAACCATTACCAACACCATCTCCAAGTGTGGATTGTGGTGATGTTAACTTTGATGTTACTTCAATAGGTGTGACGCCAACACCAACACCTTCAGGTAATTTCTGTAATGGTACTGGTGTTTCATTCTCAGTATGTCAATATAATTCAACAACACCAACTCCAACAACAACACCAACAATCACCATAACAAAAACTGTTGATGTTCAAGGGCAAGCAACATTTGTAATGTTGGATGAATTGTTTGAGTGTGTTAACGTTAAGGTATTGATTGATTGTGAAACGGGTAACCAATTATATACAAGTGATAACTTAATTTATTCTGGAACACCTGTTACAACTGGTATTACGATGTCAGTTATTATTAATGGTAATCTTATGTGTGTGACATATAGTGGTACTAGTAATATGATATCTTCTAACTGTAATATTGATGAAATCATTGCGTTATCCTCTAGTTGTGGTACTTGTAATGTTTTCCCATCACCAACACCGACAGGAACTCCAGCTCAAACTCCTACTCCAAGTGTTACAAATACACCAAGTCGCCCACCAGGTACACCAACATCAACACCAACAAATACTAAAACACCAAGTTTAACCCCTTCACCTACATCTCATTGGGTTTATGTTTATGAAAGTTGTGGACCAATCGGACAACAATTAATTAATACTCAAGTTATTCAAACTGTTAAGATTACATCACTTACTAATTTGGTTGTTAGTCAGACATTCCAAGATAATCAAGGTAGATGTTGGAAATATATGGGACAGTTTACAACTAACTACATTGCACCTCCAACTGTGTCATCAATAACTTATACTGGTAATTATTTTGGTTCACAATCAATTGTGTCTAATGTATTTGACACTTGTAATGATTGTTTGAATTTCCAAAGCAGTTCGTTTGAATTCTTTGGAAATTATACACCTAGTGCAAACTCAGCACAAAATGCTTGTTTATCTTATAATACAGGTAGACCTTACTACTCTAACACTGCGGTATTGTATATAGGAGCTAGAGTTTATGATACATATACATCAGTACCTACAAATGGTAATAATAATTGGATAGTATTAAAAAATAACCCATCTTTTAATCTTTCAACTGCGTATCAAATAAACACATCAGGATACATCATTGCACTTCAAGATGTTGACACTAATTCTTGTCAATAATGGCGATACAAGTAACAATAAATGATATAACAGGGGTAACACCATACGACATTTATATATGTCAGGGAGATGGTACAAGTTGTTTTTATATGACAACCATATCTACCGTTCCTTATGTTTTTGATATACCATCACCATACGATTCATCAACTCAATATATGTTAAAGGTTATTGATAATAATGGGTGTGTAATAACTGGTATTGAAGATGTTGTTACATGTACAACACCAACACCTACAGTAACTTCAACTCCAACACCTACAGTAACTTCAACTCCAACACCGACTCCTACTCCGCAACCTTATTATTCGGGTATTTTCTCCACAGGTAATACTCAAAACGATGCCTGTACGGGAGTGAGTGCAACTACATTATATAGTTTTAGTCCATATTTTACAAATGACCAAAAAGTTTTCACTCAACCAATAAATAACCCTGTGTATTGGGCACCATTTGGATTGTACATGGTAAGTGGTGGGACAGCATATGAATACCAATATACAATGTTTGCACCAGGATTGGTAATACTTGGTGCATGTCCCCCTTAATATAAAATAAAATGAGTCAACAAGTAACCATAACATCCGTAACCGCCAACACACCAGTTGAAATCTATTATTGTGATTCAATGAGTGCGAGTTGTGTTTATGTTTCAACGGTATCTGTATTTCCATATACTTTTGATGTTCCACCACCGTATTCTGAAACTAGTTTTGTGGTTAAGATTGTTGATACTCAAAATTGTGTTGATGGGTATGTGATTGGAATTACTCCAACACCAACGTTAACATTAACTACAACTCCAACAAATACGCCAAGTTATACTCCAACAAATACTTCAACACCAACAAAAACTCCTACACAAACACCAACTAAAACATCGACACCAACTTACACACCTACAAAAACACCAACACCAACAACAACACCAGTTATTTCAGCGCATCGAATTGGTAATCAAGTATCGAGAACGTCAGGAAATACTTGCACTAACGCAATTACATTAACTAATTATTACACATATATATCCCAATCTAATTTGGTACCTGTGGTTGGAGTAACGGTATATCAAACAGTTTCAAATGGTGTATTATATAACCCATATAATGGAGGTAATAACTATATTCTAATGATGTTTGGAAGTAATTTTTACGTGGTTAAAATTAATACTCAGGGTGCTATAGTTGAATTCCAACTATGTCCATAAAAATATTAGAGATTATACTTATATGATAAATAAACTTAACAACACAAACACTTTAAAGTAAATGGCTTGTAGTACTTGTATTAGATGGATGGTATGGAATGAATCTGACCAAAATCAGATTTTTTATTATTACGATTGTAATGACGGTACCACTCTTTTGAGTGCACTTGTTGGTGCTGGTCAATTTTACAGTGTTTGTGGTTGTCAGGCATCTGGTTCATATGCATCAAGTAATGATGTTTACATTGAAAATGGTGGTACTGGAAATATTAATTATAACGGGATTCTCTTATATTCTTGTGAACTTACACCTGCTCCAAGCGTTACTTTAACACCATTTCCAACAAGAACGCCAAATCATACCCCATCAAATACACCAACAAAAACAGTTACTCCAACATTAACAAGAACGCCAAACCCAACACCAACAACTACACCAATTATTTGTGGTAGTGGTATTACAACAACATCAAGTGTGTATTATACTGATTGTTGTGGAAATTTTGTTTCAATAAATCAACCAATAGGTAGTAGAGTTATTTTTAATTACACATTACCATATAATGGTATTACAAGATTAAATGTTCCTGCAACAACTACTTGTCTTACGCCAACACCAACAAGAACACAAACTCCAACACCTACATTAACTCCTACGGTTACAAACACTGCTACACCAAGTTCTACGCCAAATTCAACACCCACACCAACACCAACAACATCACTTGTTCAAGATTATTCACTAAAGAATGATTGTGATGTTTTAACATTATTTGATATGGGTGTTCAGTGTAACCCAATACAAATGCCATCAAATCAATATTCTAATGATGGTGTATTATCCTTAAATGTGACGGGTGGTACAAGTCCTTATTCTTATTATTGGTCGGGAGGACAAAGAACTCGTACATTAGTCGGAATACCTCAAGGTTCTTACCAAGTTACTGTGGTTGATTATTATGGGGATTATTCCTCAACAACTATTTGTAATTTATTTGCACCATCACAAACACCGACAAATACGGTAACACCAACTCCGACAATTACACCATCACCTGTTTGGCCAGGTCTATGTTTAACGTATATTAATGGTACATCATCTTATGGGCCAATTCAGTTTACAACATCTGGTAATGCTAACGGAAAACCAAAATGGACAGGAACATATCAGGGTAGTATTTTACTAATTCAATGGTCATCTGCTAGTGCAAGATGGGCGATTAGTGGATTACCATTTACAACAGGAATTCCTGTAAGTTATAATCAAGCAAATATACCTACAGGTAATTGGGCGTTACTAGGTGGAGGTAGCGGTAGACCAAATATTACTACAGTTCAAGGAACTTGTCCTACATATTTACCATTATCGATTAATGTTACAAAACAAAACTCAACATGTCCTGGATTTAAAGATTGTAATGGTTCTATAACTGTTGCAACTTTTAATGGAGTTCCACCATATAGTTACTCAATTAATAATGGATTGACTTACCAATCAAGTAACATATTCCAAGGATTATGTGCAAACAATTATACATTAATTGTTCAAGATTCAGGTGGGAATAGTTTAAGTTCGGGTATTATTGTTGGTGCAGCATCAACGGCTACAACATATACGATTAAGGTACAATTAATTAATACTGTTAGTTATAGTCAAGGTAATCAAGTTGCAAGTTGGAAAGTTGATGTTACACCTGCACTTCCTGTTGGGGCTTCAATATCATTCAAATTAAATGTTAATGCTGTTCAAGATGTTGATGGACCTGGTGGAGGTACAATTACTAATACTACTACAGTCGTTAAGAATGGCTTGACTCAATCACAGCCAAGTACAACATCATCAACACAAACAACATTAAGAACAAATTGTTCACCATACACTCAAGTTAAAACTACTAAATCTCAAGTTTATAATTTAACTATTGGACATGGTGATGTAATTACGGGTACTTCATCATCACAATTAGTGATAACCACAGGAACAACTGGAAGTAATGGATGTATTACACAATTAGTACAAACAATATTGGCATCAACATCACAACCAACATTACTTGGTAAAACTTGTGGAACTGTTGTTAATAATAATACAGGACAAGGAGTTGTTAATCATACTTTATCAAGTGCGGTGGCAACCAATCCAATATCTTTAAGAACATTAACAGGAACAACAACTTGTAGTGGAGGTGTATTAGGTGTTTACGGTACAACAAGTTTACAGACATTATATACAAACGCATCTCCAGGATTTGTGGATGGTGCAACGGTATACCTTAACGCAAATCTTACAACGGTGGTACCTAATGGATTAGTATTTAGAAGTCCTAATACCACAAGTTCAAGTGTTTATCAAGTTGTAAGTGGTGGTGTAATATCCTTTGAAGGAACTTATGGTGGTACATGTTAACGAATAAATTTAAAATAAAATAGAATAACAATATTTATAGATAATGTCATATATTATAAAAAATACATCGGGATTAATTAACACCAGACTTACTGATGTTGGTAGAAGAAATATTTCACAAGGAAATTTTTCTATTTCTTATTTCCAAATCGGTGATAGTGAGGTTAGTTACAGCGCTGTGACAAATTATAATCAAACCAACAATAATATTTTAATGCCAGCGTTTAACGCACAGAATGATACTGGTTCGCCTCAATCAAACAAACAAAATATTAAATACCCATATTATGTACAAGGTGGGAATGGAGGAACGTATGGTATTCCATTCTTAGATAATAAAATACAACCTGTTTATAATTCTGCGGGACCTAAAGGGTTTTTTGTTACGGGAGGAACTCAAGGTAATTGGTCGGCTCAAACAAGTTCGGCATATACTGTTACTTCAAACTATTGGGTTGACATGACAACATTAACAGGTCAAACAACTATTGATATAGAACTTGACCCAGCGTTTTGTGCAATTACTTCAGGTACGCCATCAATCAATGATTATGTGACACTTATATTAGATGGTGATGGTGGATGTGGTAATTTTGGGACATATCCAATTCTTACTTATAGAATTCAAGATATTGACCCATCAACAGGTACAACAGCCACAACAGTATTTACATTAACCCTTGATAGAAGTGTTCCTGATTATTCTTCAATTGCGATTAACGGTAATATGGCTCGAGCATTGATTTATCCTTCAGGAATGACTCAATTATACGATACGATAACTCCAGCACCTTATTGGCAAACAGATACACTTAATTTTGAATCACCTTGTGATGTTAGAAATCGTGAAAACACTGTAATTTGGAATATGAATATTCCTTGGTCGGTTAATCCAGCAGGTGTATTTACAAGTCAATATGAAGGTTATAATTATTATGGTTCTGTGACTTATTTAGGGACAAAAGAATATTTAGGATATCAAACTGAAAGCGCTCAAACAGACACAAGTTTAGTTTACTATTATAATTCATTTGATGAAGAAATTGTTGTAACACCTAAAGAACAAAAAGCGATTGCAATTATCCACTATACGAATCAAGACATTGATAATGTATATGGAGAAAAGTTCTCAACGGTTCCTTTTGACCCACAAAATCCAAATGACGACACAGGTCTAGCAAGACACTTTAAGTTAACATTGCCAACATTAATGTGGCATAAATCATCCGCATCAACTATTGGTGAAACATTTTATATTGACCCAGCGGGATATG
>Ga0209087_1001411_pt1 | contig 14096 bp, 17 predicted proteins | sample S_130805_EF_Meta_FD_187321 | JGI IMG/M metagenome (GOLD analysis project Ga0209087, IMG submission 187321) | Freshwater microbial communities from Lake Simoncouche, Canada to study carbon cycling - S_130805_EF_MetaG (SPAdes) (version 2) | ecosystem: Environmental > Aquatic > Freshwater > Lake ...
CCACTCCCCTCCATCGGAGGTCCTCCCCCACGCTGATTCCCGTCCGGTGGTGGAGGGCGGTTCCCACCCCCACCTGTTCGCCCCGTCTTTCCGATTGATTCGGAAGTCGTTCCGTCGGGATTTTTAAAGCTGAATTGCACATTCCCGCCCGAAAGAATTTCATAGCTCACTGAGCCCTTCTTTCCGTTTTGCACGTATTCCAGCTGGTATTTTTTCTTATCAGCCGACATTTCAAAGCCGGTGATCTTGGCTCCAGGCAAAGGAGCTGTTGCCTGTCGAACCGGATTTGCATTCGGTTGGGGTTCCACTCCTCCGCCCTGAACAGAAACCTCTCCGTGAAAGCCCCCGTTGATGTAGGGGTAACTTTTACTTGCGTGATAATGATACTCACCCAACCCGTTCATATGACCGTGAAAAGAGTCGAGTTCGGCCACACTCCCTCCATCCGGTTCGCTCAACCCATAGATCGGATACCCATCCAAGGCGTACGCCAAAGGCAGGCTCGGGCCAAGTCTCTCCGCCAGATGCCAAGGTGCCACATGGTAGTGGTAATCGTCCGCCCTTCCGCAATGCCCCCCATATTGGTCAAGCTCCCCCGCCAAATAAGTATCTGTTCGTCCATCATTCTTAATCGGGTTAAAAATTGGAATTCCGTTTGCCGCCACGGCTATAGCTCCCCTGAAAAAGTTAGTCTTCGCCGACATGCCATTCGAAGAGGGAATCGGGTGTAGCGGAATCGGCCATGCGTTTTCCCCGTAGTAGGATTGGGGTAACGGAACTTGTTGCTGCCAAGCCGTAATTCCAATCATCATCGGATGATCTGGAAGACCATCGGAACCCACATAGAGATATTTCTCATCCCAATCCACAAGCACAGCCTCAGGAAACTTCAGAAACGGTTCGGCCGTTTTCGGTGCCGCACCTGTCTGGGCGGATGATTTCTTTTTCATCGCCTTATAATCCGCATCTTCGATCAAATGGGCGGAAGCCAGCCCCACCCAACTCAAACCAAGCAGAACAATAAATCGAAAGTTTTTCACTGCGGAGGTTGGCCTCCGCCCCCAGGTCCACCTCCCTGTCTTCCAGGAGTTGGCAGGGACTTCGCCTCATCTGCATCAATAAAACCGTCCCCATTGGTGTCATGCTGAGAAAAGTTGGCCTTCATCGGCGGAGGAGCTTCCTCCATCGAAATTTTGCCATCCCCATTTTTATCAAATCTCTGAATTGGGCTTCCTCCACCCGCCTGCCCCAGGCCTGGAGATTTTCCTCCTTGTTGTCCCACGGGCCCACCCGAACCCTTCATCTGATTGTTGCCACCCGCCCCCCCTCCAGGCGGTCCTCGATGAAAACTCGGGTCCGGAGTTCCCTTCAACATCCGCGGATAAAAGGGGAACTCCGCTGTGGCGACATAGTAGTAAGTTCCTCCCGGATATTCGGAGGTCACGCCGGTTTTTCCATTGGCCTCATCCAAGTCGCCCAATCCATGAACAAATTCATAATCCGCCTCATAAGTCCCGTCGTAGGTTCCCCCCGGTCCAGCCGATCCCGAGGGACGGGACCCTTTTTTTAACTGATAACTCGACCTGTTTTCAGAGGTCTGTGCGTAAATCGGGAAACCGTCTGCCGCGTACCCAATCAAACTCTGATTCCCGTTCCCGCTCAGATTCGAAAGCAGCCCCGTGGGAATTCCGTGATAATGATAGGCTCCGTTCGGCTGGACATGGGCATTGTTCCGATCCAATCCAAGACTCTTTCCCCCTCCGATTGCCTCAATATGCCATCCTGAAGTTCGGTCATTCTTCCAGTACTCCGCCGTTCCGGGATCAAAAGGCACTCCGTTGACCGCCACTCCGATCGCCTGCTGCTTCAGTTTGGTGAAAGTCGCATTGCTTTTCGGACGAAGGGGCATGCGGAAAGTATAACTCTGGGCCGAAGCTGCATTCGGACACCCCGGTCCGGGAAACTGACCGATCTCATGGTTTGGAACCCCGTTCGCCTTGATCACCCGATATCCACCCTCTTCGGTTATGCTCACTTGCGGGGCAGGCAGAGAGGAAGCTCCGCCCGCCGCTGTCACAATATCCTCCTGATGACCGGGATGAGCGAAAAGGTTTCCCGCCAGAAGTAAGCCAAGCCCCCCTTGAAATACCCGCCTCAAAATAAATTTATCCATATGGATTAAACTAGCCAAAGAGCAAAAGGGTTCGCTCTTTAAAATCAATTTTCTCCCAATTTCCTTATCCCTTACGGACAGGAAGATGCACTTCCGATCTCTTCAGAAACCAGATCATAAAAGGACTATTCCAATAAACGACGTAAGGCTCTCCCGCCGGTTTCCAGCCCGGCTGCGTTTTGATCCACTCTCTTATTTTTTGCGCATTTCCCTCAAAACTCTCCTTCGAATATCCACCCCGAATCCCGATCGAAGCCACCACCCGTTCTTCCACCTCGCGCCGTCTCACCCCACTCTGTAAGACTAGGTCCGTCCTCTTTGCCGATTTCGGATCGAGATAAAAAACCATCGTTCCAGGCCGAACTTCCGCTTCGACCGGTGTCGTCATCGGAACCTGATTTTTCTGAATCGCCTCAAACAAGCGCCGAAACAACCCGTTGTTTTCTCGAAAATATTCCCCCTCCGATCTCGCTTCCAACAACACCCCTGCAGGCAAGGTCTTGATTTCACAAACTCCCGCCGCCGTCATTGGATAAGCAGCTTCGTAAGCCATCGCGTTCAATCCAAACAACCCACCAGCACTAACAAAAGCCAAAACCAAAAACTTCAAGGAGCAACCTCCCCAGGCGACACCACTTTTCCGCTGATCGGCCAAGGCAACGGCCCCTCCAACGGCCGATGCGCTTCCACCAGCCCCACTCCCTCCCCTTTTCCCCGAGCATAACTCAGCCGCAACATCTCCATCTTCGCATCGATGTTGTCGATATGGTGCAGAAGAAAAGCCTCGGGCGTCTTCGGCGCCACCGGCGAACCAAACTCTTTCGTCCCATGATGGGATGCGATCAGATGTAAAAGATGATCCCGTAGCTCTTCCGAAGCCGGCTTCAACTCTCCCCAAGATTTCCCCTCGGCCGCCTCCCCCTCCCGCCACAACGCATTCACCACTTCGATCCCCAAAGAAATATGCCCAATCATTTCTCCCCGCCGGCTGGGAACCGACCCAAATCCCTTCTCCCCCGTGTCATTCTCCCAAAGTTTCCCCACGTCGTGAAACAGAACCCCCGCACCGAGCAAATCCCCATCCACCTCCGGATAAAGGGGGGCCAACACCCGTGCCACCCGCCACATCTGCGCGGTGTGGTCCAGCAATCCCCCTCTTCGCGCATGATGATTTTTTCTCGCCGCAGCCGCCCTCCTCCACTTCTCTGCGTACTTCTCCAAAACCCGCTGACAAATCCAGCGAAGCCTTGGATCCTTCATCTCCTCCGCCCAGCCCAAACAACTGCTCCATGCTTGCTGGATCTGAACCCGACGCTCCTCTCCCCCGTCGAAAAATGCTTCCACCTCGGTCGCTTTCAAAGCTCGGGCCGAAGGCCCCTCCACATTTGGACCGTAGTCGCTGGGCCCAAACACGCCCGTTAACTCCAGACACTCCCCCACTTCGGCAGATTGAAAATATTCGTAGGCGCTCGAACCGGAAAACATATTCAACCCCAAACGCTCCGTTTCATCCGCCAGTTCAACCCGGAGAAAAGGTTTTCCGTTTCTTGCCGTCTGCTCCCGCCGGGCAATGAGCTGCGCCCGGACGAACCCTTTCGCGGGTCCTGTCAGTTTCGAAAATTCACGCAGGGTCATGGATGGGCCCCGCAATCCCGGATCAGGAGGGTCTGTTCCCTATGGGTTCCCGACCGTTTTTAACCACCAACCAAACCAGACCACTCGCAACCGAAGCTGGCGCCGCCAACATAAAAAGAACGCTCCATCCAAAACCCAGCCCCGTCGAATTCAACTCCTTCGAAACCAATTTCGTGCCGTTTCCCGTATCCTCTTTCGTGAAACTATCCTTGCAGGTAGGGCAAGCCTCCGCAGAAACGAACCCGAGCGCCCCAACTACCAGAGCTACGCAGAGAATTTTTGCCACCGTTTGCATCTTTCAAATTTACCTTCGCCCCCCGCCCCTCGCAAGTGTCCCTTGGGATGCCTCGACTTCCCCTTCTTCCTTTTCTAAAATCACCCCATGGACAAGGCGCTGACCCAAAAGATTATCGATCGCCTTGCCTCAGCTCAACACCCTGCCCTGCTCGCGCATATTCGACCCGATGGAGACGCTTTCGGAAGCGTCTTGGGCCTCGCCCATATTCTCAAGGAACGGGGTCAGAATCCGACCTGCTACATTGAAGGAGGATTGATTCCGATGTACCGATTCCTTCCTGGAGCGGATCTCGTTCAAGATCTCCCCACTCAACTCCCCGAAAAGAGCGACTGTTTGATCGCCCTCGATACCTCGACTCGGGAACGACTCGGTCAAAAAACTCTCTCGTGGCCCCAACCCATCGACATCGTCATTGACCATCACATCAGCAATCCCGGGTACGGAAAATTGAATCTGATCGTCCCGGAAATTCCCGCCACTGGCGGAGTCCTTTTCGAGATATTCCAGCAGGCTGCATGGAAAATTACCCCAGCAGCAGCCACCTGCCTCTACACCGGTCTCACGACAGATACAGGTTCCTTTCGTTACCGCGGAACCAACGCCCACACACTCCACGCGGCGGCTACCCTCGTAGAACTTGGCGCAGACCCTTCTGAAATCGCCAAACAGTGCTACTTATCCATTACCCACGAAAGACATGCCCTCCGTAGGATGGTTTCAGATACTATATCGATAAAGGATAATAAAAAGTCTGCTTTTCTAACGGTTTTGCCTGAGTTTTACTCAAAAAGCGGTGCTAAAAGTGAAGATACTGAAGGAATCATAGAAGATGTATCTTCGATTCAAGGCGTTGAAGTCGGCTCTCTATTTGAGTTTATGCCCGACGGGGGCCTCCGCGTGAGCCTCAGAAGCAAGGGCAAGATCGACGTCAATTCGATCGCCTCCTCTTTTGGGGGAGGAGGGCATAAGGCTGCCGCAGGAATCCGCTTTTCGAAAGATGCCGAAAAGAATCGTGACCTCGTCCTCGCCGCCATCACTCAGGCTCTTTCCAAGCCCTAATCCTTGCTATTTCGTAACCTCCTTCGCATTCTAACCACTTCACTTTGGTTCCAACCCAAATCCCATGATTCCACAACTCGACGGCCTTCTCTTGGTCGATAAACCCCCCGGACGAACCTCCCACGATATCGTCGATTTTGTTCGCCGACGCTTTAATCAGCGTAAGGTCGGCCACTGCGGCACCCTCGACCCCATCGCGACCGGGCTCCTCATGCTCGTCGTCGGTCGGGCTACTCGCGTTCAAGATCTCCTGATGGCCGAAGACAAGGAGTACGAGGGGACCCTCAAACTCGGGGAAACCACCGACACCCAGGACGCCGCAGGAAAAATCCTCGAATCCCGCCCCGTCCCCCCGCTCGACCAAGCTGCCATCGAAGCTGCCTTCCAAAAGTTCTCAGGCGAATTCGACCAAATTCCTCCCATGGTTTCGGCCATCAAGAAGGACGGCGTGCCCCTTTACAAATTGGCCCGCGAAGGAAAGACGATCGATCGACCCCCACGTCGCGTTCGCGTCGACAAGTTTGAGATTCTTGAAATCTCCCTTCCCACGATCCGCTTTCGAATCCACTGCACCAAAGGATTCTATGTTCGGACCTACTGCCACGACCTCGGTACCCTCCTCGGCTGCGGCGGTCATATGTCCGCACTGACCCGAACTCGCTCAGGTAATTTTGAGCTCTCGAAAGCGGTGCGCTGGCCCGACCTCGAGTCAGCCGAGGGAGCCGATTATCTAGCCCGCCATCTCATCTCCCTTCCTGAAATCTCACGCATCCGCCGTACGTGAATCGGGCTGACTCTCTCGCCTTTTCCCCAATCGGAAAGGCCATTCGACACCTCGCCCTCGGATTTTTCGACGGTCTTCACCTCGGCCATCAGCGGATCATCTTCGGCGCCAAACCCTCGTACCCCCCAGAGACCACCGCCGTATTCACTTTTCGCGATCACCCTCTATCCGTCCTTCATCCTGAAAAACATCCTGCCCTGATCACCGGACTGCCTCATAAACTCCGCCTCCTCGAACGTTGGCGTATCAGCCTAACAATCGCTCTGCCCTTTGATTCCGCCCGATCCCAGCAGGAACCTGCCGCCTTTCTGGAGGAACTCGCTCAAGCTTTTCCCAATCTTCAAAGCCTTTCGGTTGGACCAAACTGGCGGTTCGGGAAGAACCGCACAGGAGACGTAACCCTTCTCTCCCACTGGTGCTCAAAACGCTCAATCTCCTTGGATAATCCCGAACCTGTCCTCTATGAGGGGGAAAGAATTAGTAGCAGCCGGATCCGTACCTCCATCCAGGCAGGAAACCTGACGGAAGCATCCGCTATGCTGGGTCGCCCGTTCACCATCCTCGGCCAAGTCGAAAGCGGAGAGGGTCGCGGTCAGGGTCTCGGCTTTCCCACCGCCAATCTCGCCACGCAAGACGAGTGCTTGCCGCCCGACGGCGTGTACGCCGGTCAAGCCATCCTACCAGATGGCCGTCAACAACCCGCCGCAATCAATTTAGGAACTTGCCCCACCTTTGGCGGCAAGAAGCGAAAAGTGGAAGCTCATCTTCCAAATTTTTCCGAGTCTCTTCGTGGACAGGAGATCGATCTCGAGTTTCATCGTTTTCTTCGTTCGGAAAAGAAATTCGCCGATGCCCGCTCTTTGGCCGAACAGATCCAACTCGATATCGCAGATCTCCTCTCCCAGCCCGCAAACCCCCTCCGTCGCTAGTTTTTCGAAAATTCAGCTTCGTGCCGGATATCCTTACCTGTGTAAAGGTAGTAGACCAGTTCAGAGATGTTCTTGGCATGATCAGCCGCGCGCTCAAAAAATCGAGCGACCAACATCAAATTCAACGCCCGAGTGATCGTCTTGGGACTCTCAACCATAAAGCAGGTCAACTCCCTCTCCAATTGGCGGTTGATGTCGTCCACCCGAACATCCATCCGAATAATCTCGCCACACTTTTCAGGTGCGATTTCCACAAACGCATCCGTTGCCGCACGAATCATCGCCAAGACATCCCCCCCCATCCTCGGAATGTCCAATAAGGGTTTCAGGGGTGGCTCATCCATCAGAATCAGACTTCTTCGTGCAATCGAGACCGCCTGATCCCCGATCCTCTCCAGATCTCCAGACAGCTTCGAGGCCGCAAGCATCAGACGGCAGGCCAAGGCAACGGGGGCTTGGGTAGCCATAAAACCAGCCACCAACTCATCCACCTCCACCTCCAGACGATCGATCTCCATGTCGTCCTGAATCGCCTTTTTGGCCTTTTCCGCATTGCGCTCCACCAGTGATTCCAGAGCCAAACTTAAATTGTTGTGAGCCAAGCTGGCCATCCGCAAGAGGGTCTCCCGAAGCACCAGCAAATCTCCTCGGAAATAACTGCGCACCCGTTCCAGCTTTTCATCTGTCCCCTCGGGAACCTGCGTATTCATGCTCTATTCCGTACTCCTTCCAGTGGGCAAGTCAATCGCTTGCACTCTTTATCCGAATCGCCCCGAAATATAATCTTCCGTCTGGGGCTTTGTCGGGTTGGTAAACATTCGGTTTGTTTCCCCTAACTCAATCAGTTCCCCCAAATACATGAATGCGGTCATGTCTGAAATCCGTCCCGCTTGCTGCAAGTTATGGGTTACAATCATTACCGTCACCCGCTTCTTCAGCTCCACAATCAACTCCTCGATCTTAGATGTCGCAATCGGATCGAGCGCACTCGTCGGTTCGTCAAAGAGAACAACATCCGGATCCGTAGCAATGGCGCGGGCAATACACAGTCGCTGCTGCTGCCCACCCGAAAGATTGTGCGCCATCTGATGCAATCGGCTCTTGGCCTCATCCCAAAGGGCCGCTTCCCGCAACGCTTTCTCCACCCTCTCGTCCAATTCCCTCCGCTGATTCACCCCCTGAAGCCGCAACCCGTACGCCACATTTTCATAAATGCTCTTGGGAAACGGATTCGGCTTTTGAAAAACCATGCCAAACCGCATCCGCACCTGAATCGGATCTACGCCTGCTCCCAGAATATCGGCCCCATCGGGTTGCACATGAATTGAACCTTCGTACCGGTTGCCCGGGTAAAGGTCGTGCATTCGGTTCAGGCACCGCAACAGAGTCGTTTTTCCACATCCCGAAGGACCGATTAAGGCAGTAACTTGGAGTGCAGGTACATCCATGGTTACGCTGCGCAGCACTTGATGATTCCCGTAAAAGAAATTCAATCCGCGGATCTGTACTTTGGCGGCAACTTCTACTTCGGATGGCACAGACTCCTTCCCGGATAAGGAGGAGAGTTGAGAGGTCGTTCTCACCAAACAATGTTCCTCTGGGCTCGTCTCCGGAGCAAGATCGCGGTCGCATTCATAGTCAAAGTGATCCCAATCAGGATCAAACCCGCCGCCGCGGCATTTGATTGAAACTCTTCCCCTGGACGTGACACCCAATTAAACATTTGAATGGGCAAAGCGGTAAATGGGGAAAAAAGCCAGTCGAACAAAACAAACGGGGGTTGAGAAATCAGCGGCGCAGGAGGAAGAAAAGCAATGAATGTTAGCGCCCCGATCGTAATCAAGGGGGCACTTTCCCCAATCGCACGCGACATTGCCAAAATCACCCCCGTCGCGATACCCCCCGTCGAATAGGGTAGCAGGTGGTGCCAGACCGCCTGCCAACGCGTCGCCCCCAAAGCAAATGCCGCCTCCCGAATGCTCGAGGGAATCGTTCGGAGAGATTCTCGTGTGGCAACAATCACAATCGGCAAAACGAGACAGGCCAACGCCAACCCCCCCGACAACAGACTTTGTCCAAAATGAAACTGATAAACAAAAAGTCCAAGGGCCATCAGACCGTAAAGAATCGAAGGAACCCCCGCCAGATTCGCAATATTGATCTCAATAAAGTCGGTCCATCTGTTTTTTGGCGCGTACTCCTCAAGATAAATCCCCGCGGCCAACCCAAAGGGGACCGCCACTCCAGCTGTCACCAGCATCAAAAGAAGGGTTCCAACCCAAGCGGAAAGAATCCCAGCCTCTCCCGCTCGCCGCGAAGGAAAGGAAGTAAGAAACTGCCAGTCGATCCGCGACAAACCGTGAACCGCCAGATTGAGCAAAAGAATCCCCAAAACCCCTAACGTTCCCAAGGTCAAAACCATCCCTAGCACACGGAATCCCTGATCCAACGCTCGGCGACGACGACCCAGCACCTCCTGCTTGCGATAAAAAGCTTCAGATCGCACGATGAAACCTCTTCCGCAATGCATGTCCTGCCAAATTAAAGCCCAAAGTCATCAGAAAAAGAACTGCCCCAGTCGCAAAGATCGACTGATATCCGATACTGCCATGAGGCAAATCTCCTAAACTGACCTGGACAATGAATGCGGTCACCGTGGCGGCTGAATCCAAGGGATTCAGGGTCAGCTTGGGTTGAAGTCCTGCCGCAATCGCTACGATCATCGTCTCGCCCACCGCTCGGGAAATAGCCAAAACATAAGCTGCCGCCAGACCGGAAAAGGCTCCTGGAAAAACCACCCGAAGAGCAACACCCAACTTGCCATCTCCCAACGCAAAGGCTCCCTCCCGCAACAGCATGGGGACACTTCTCATCGCATCTTCCCCTAGGGAAGTGACATACGGGATAATCATGATCCCCATAATCATTCCGGCGCTCAGCATCGAGAATTGAGGCAGATCTGGATAAATCTTTTGCAGAAGAGGTGTGACTGTCAAAAGGGCAAAGTATCCGTAGACCACCGTGGGTACGGCACTCAACAATTCCAGCATCGGCTTCACCCAGTCGCGAAACCGTGGCTCGGCGAACTCACTCAGAAAAATGGCCAAAATCGTTCCCAGCGGGATTGCAACAGCCAGAGCGACTCCGGTGGTCACCAGTGTCCCAGCCAACAAGGCTCCGATCCCGTATTGCGGTTCGGCAAAGAGAGGAGTCCACATCGTGTCGTTGATCAGACGCCCTAACGGAACTTCCACGAAAAAAGGCCATGATTCCGTCCCCAACGTAATCACAATTCCCAAGGTCACCAAGACCGAGACCCACCCCCCGGCACGGAGAACCCAGACCATCAATCCCTCCAGCAGATGATCCAAGCGACGGGATGGAGTAGGACGCAAAGAAGTCATTCCCTTAGGGCACAAGAGCTCGACTGAGAATCTCATCGATCGGGATGGTAGTGTCAGTGTGCCCTGCAAAAGCCGTTCCTTTTGTTTGCTTCTCCAACCGTTCCCACACCTTCACATAGGCAGAACTAGGCAACGGAACGTACTTCACCTCTTTGGCAAGGGCTTCCACATGAGTGAGATAAAATTCCACGAATTTTTTTACCTCACGCTTCTGCAGAGACTTCACATTCACATAGAGAAAGAGAGGCCGTGACAGAGGATTATAAGTGCCTGACAAAACCGCTTCTTCCGAAGGCTTGGCCGACAACCTCTTTTTCAAATCCCATTCGACCCCAAGTGCCCTTAATCGCTTCTGATGGGCCGCATAGTACGAATACCCAATGTAACCCATCGCAAACCTGTCCCCCTCGACCCCCTGAACCAGAACATTGTCGTCCTCGCTGGCTGTATAATCCCCGCGGCTGGCCTTGCTCTTCCCGTTGATAGCCTCGGTAAAATAATCGAAGGTGCCGGAGTCCGAACCCGCCCCGTACAACTTGATTTCCTTGTCTGGCCACTCTGGGCGAACCTGGTTCCACTTGGTGATCTTGCCCTGGGCTTCCGGTTCCCAGATTTTTTTCAGGTCGGATACCTTGATCGAATCCACCCAGTCGTTCTTGGCGTTGACCACAATCGTCAACGCATCATAAGCAATCGGCAGCTCCAAATATTCCACACCACCGTCCTTGGCTGCTTGAATTTCCGATTTGAGGATGGGGCGGCTCGCAGTCTGAACATCGGTTTCGCCACGGGTGAATTTCTTGAACCCTCCCCCTGTGCCCGAAATGCCGACCGTTACCTTCGTTCCAGTCTCTTTTTGAAAATCCTCAGCCGCCCCCTCCGTGATTGGATAAACCGTACTCGAACCGTCAATTTTTACCACCTCCTCCGCTTCCAACCCCGCCCCAAACGCCCAAAATAGTCCTGCAAGGACGCCAAGAATTCGAAACGAACGAGTTTTCACCCCTTACTCCTACGACTGATCCCCGAGCAAATCAAAGAGGCTTTTATGACAACACAATATCATTAGATTTCTTTTGAAAATTCATCGGTAAAATTTATCCATTTTCACATGGGAGGGTAAGAAGAATCTGGGTTCCTTGGCCAAGCCCGCTTTTTGCCCAAACTTTGCCCCCATGGAGCTGAACTAAATGTTTCACAATCGAAAGCCCAAGACCTGTCCCCCCCTTCTCCCTCACCCTCCCCGGATCAACCCGGAAAAACCGCTCAAAGATACGCCCAATCTTATCCACAGGAATTCCCTCCCCCTCATCCCGAACAGTAAACTCAACCTCCTGATTTAAATCTCCCATCCGAGCCGATAAAACAACCTCGCTCCCCGTAGGAGCAAAGCGCAAGGCGTTTTCCATTAAATTGGAAAAGACTTGGCCCACCCGCAAAGGATCGGTGCGAACGACACGCAACTCGGAGGGACAATCCAACCGAAGCTTCACCTTTTTCGCGTCGAAAGCCCGACGCCAATCCTCCTGCACCTCCTGTAATATCTTTCGTGGTGCTTGGGACACCAATTTTAACTCCAGCCGACCTGACTCGATTCGCGACAACTCCAACAGATCCCCAACGAGCAAGGTTAGCCGTTCGCAATTTCGCTGCAAAACAGCCCAAATCTTCTTCCCCTCCTCCCCCTTCAGCATCTTGGGATCCTCCAACGTTTCCAAATATCCCGCCAAAATCGAAAGTGGAGTCCGTAATTCGTGCGATAGATTTGTTACGAATTCTTGTCGAACCATCTCCAAACGACGAATTTTCGATAGATCGTGAAAAACAACCACGACTCCGGATCTCTCCCGGTTCCCCTCCACAATCGGTGCCAGATTCACCGCCAAGGTTTGCCCCTGCCCATCCTCCCCCCCTGCGACATGCACCTCCAGATTCCGCGTTCCCTCCCCCTGATTAATCTCATCCACCGCCCGATCCACCTCCACCAATCGGGTCGCCTCCATCACCGTCCTGCCTAGGGGAATCTCCTCCAAAGCAAACATCCGCAGAAACTCATCATTGGCCAAATCAATCCTTCCCCCCCGGTTCACAACCAGCACTCCCTCGGTCAAACTCCCCAAAATTGCCTGTAAATTCAGCCTCTCCATCTTCTCCCGCGTGGTGATTCCCTCCAACTTTTCGGCCACTCGTTCCAACTGCCCAATCGATTCCTTCAAACCCCACCTTCCACGAGCCACAAACCCGCTCGGCCTCCGCCCCTCTGCCAAATCCAGAATCAAGCGCTGCAGCTGACGCAAAGGCCGCACCAGCTCCCCCCAAGCCCAAAGCCCGGCCAACAGGAGAACTGCCCCCAACAAGAAAATGACGACTCCATCCATCCCCCTACCCTGCCCCGACCCTGCCCATCGGGCAAAACTGTTTACGCGACTGTCGACCCCAAACGATACCCGCTGCCTCGTATGGTCTGAATCACCGCCCCCGCTTTCCCCAGCTTGTCTCGCAAACGCCGAACATGGGTATCCACCGTCCGCGTGTCCAAATTCGCCTGGTACCCCCAAACTTCGCTCAAAAGCGCATCCCTCGACTGAATCGTCCCCGCCCGGCGGATCAAAAGATCCAACAAACGAAACTCTGTGGAGGTGAGAGCCAGTTTTTTGCTTCCGATCGTCACCGTCATCGTGCTGCGATCGAGTTGGATCCCCCCCGCACGAACCGGAGCCGCCTTCGGAGCCCCTTGATCCGGTTGACGTCGGGCCACCGCCCGCACCCGCAGAAGCAACTCCCGCGGACTAAAGGGTTTGGTCACATAATCATCCGCCCCCACCTCAAACCCAGTCACCTTGTCACTTTCCGAAGATTTCGCTGTCAGCATCAAAATCGGAATTCTCGACGTCGCCGGATTTCTTCGCAGCGCCCGACAAACTTCCGTCCCACTCATCTCCGGCATCATCAGATCCAAGATCACCACAGAGGGAAGCTCGCTTTTTGCCATCGCCAAACCTTCCGCACCATTGTGCGCCTCCAAAACATCAAAGCCCCCCGCTTTCAAATTCAGCCGGAGCATGTCCCGTACATCTTTTTCATCCTCGACCACTAAAACACGTTCTCGCATCGCCTCCATTTATCCGCTCCCCCATCGAATGCAGCAAGTACCCCAAAGTGACATTATCATGGCAGAATCAAGCCCCCCACGTTGCCGCCAAAGCCTCCACCTCCGATCGCAAGCGATCCACCTCACTCAGTTTGACCTCAGGCTCCGGCACCAGAATCACCTCCCCCGTCAGCTTGTGCTCATAAACAGTCACTCTGCCCTCAGGCCCCGTGGTTCGCTCCCTCACCAAAAGGATTTTCCTTCGCTCCAATAAAAGCGCGAAAAGAAAAATCACCCTTGCCTCAGGACTCTCCGCCTGAACCGGTTGAGCCAGCCGGCGACGCAACTCTGCCTCAGCCCGGGCCGCCGGAGGCTCTTTTTCGACCTGCGGAGGTTGAGCCCGAAACTTGCCCTTCCAAAAACAAAAATAGGTAGGCCGATTTTCCGCACGGCTCCACACCTCCTCTGCATAATCCTTCCTCTCCATTCCTCCCTCCCCCGCCACCAGAACGGTGAACACAACTTGTCCGTCAGAAAAATCTTTTCCCGAACCCGCACAAAGATGGGCACGCGGTCGAATACTCCAGTCCATCCACCTTTTCTAGCCCGACAGAATCAGTTGAAAAGAACCCCCTTCAGGCCATCCTTCCTGCATGGGCATCGATCCCACCTTTTTTCAGCCCGAACACATCCACGTCATGGCGAACCATTTCCCCGTGACCC
>Ga0209087_1001413_pt1 | contig 14090 bp, 8 predicted proteins | sample S_130805_EF_Meta_FD_187321 | JGI IMG/M metagenome (GOLD analysis project Ga0209087, IMG submission 187321) | Freshwater microbial communities from Lake Simoncouche, Canada to study carbon cycling - S_130805_EF_MetaG (SPAdes) (version 2) | ecosystem: Environmental > Aquatic > Freshwater > Lake ...
AATATCTTAACTGGTGTTACCATGTGGTTATACCAATACTCAATTAAAACAATATCATCAACTTTATAAAAACTTTTATACTCCAATATAAACTTCATAAAACTATATATTAAAATAATATGGCTAAAACAGTTCGAGTTAATAACAATCTTGTAGTACATAGAGAATTTTTTGATTTTCTAGCAAATACTAATAATATTATTTGTAGTATAATCCTCAATGCCAATACTGAAATTGGTATTAACTATTTATCTCCGTCTGATAAAAGTGATATGATTTCATATTTACCCGAATCTAAATTTAAAAATGAAATAGGATTTGATGTCTTTGGTGAAAAAGTTGGTAGGTCTCTTATGAGAGTTGGTAGAGTTGTTTCAAAATTGATAACCGAAGAACAACTTAAACAATATGGTGTTAAGCAATCTCAAATAGAAGATTTTGTTAACTACTATAAATCTTGGTTTGATAAAGAAAATGTTGAGTTTAAAATTGTTGAAGGTGATGAAATCAAAAAATGGTATTTAGACCAAAATTATTTTGCACCATCTGGTGCTTGTATGGGAACAATTTGGAATTCCTGTATGAGATACCGTGAGAGACAATCATATTTAGACTTATATTGTAAGAATCCAAATGTTAAGATGTTGGTAATGTTAGTTAATTATGGTGGTGTTGAGAAAGTAAGATGTAGAGCCCTTCTTTGGGATGATGTTCGAGTTGCTAATTCACAAGTTGAACTACCGGAAACTATCAAAGTTATGGATAGAATCTATTCTGTTTTTGACTCCGATGTTAAGACATTCAAGAAATGGGCAGAAGATAATGGTTATATCACCAAATGGGAACAAAATGCCAAGTCACATCAATATTTTGATATTAAAGGACATCCTATTAAAATCAAATGTAATCTCAAAATAAGAGAAAAGAATCTTAGATATTATCCATATTTAGATACTTTCCCCTTCTTTGATTTAGCAAGTGGTGTTTTATATAACGATGAATATAACTCTAAATGGGAGTATAGACTGGTACAAGCCAATGGATCATTGACTCCACCTGAACCAGAACCAGAGTATGATGGTGATGAAGAAGAATTGTCTTGGGATGAAGATTAATTACTTAACATCATTCTCTGATTTCCACTTCTCATATCGGTTGACCATTTCAATTAAGAATTTATTTCTTACAATATCTTCTACTTCAAACTTAAAGTTAAAGATTTGATTTCCACCTTGGTGTAAGTCAATGAATTCTAAAAATTTAGAATCTCTTTTCTTAATATCATATTGAGAAACGTCACCCATCATAATTGCCTTTGAATCTTGTCCCAATCTGGTTACCCACAACATTAATTGGGTCATTGTGCAGTTTTGAGCTTCATCTAATAGCATAATTGAGTGATCATAAGTTGTACCTCTCATATAAGCTAATGGCTCAATAACAATCTGTTGATTAGATACCATCCAATCATAAGTTGATTTTCCAATAATTTTTTCAAAGTTAGAAGAGTATGATTTCATAAATGGATCAACTTTTTCTTCTTTGGTTCCAGGTAAGAATCCTAAGTTCTCACCACTTTCTTGTATAGGCTTTGTTAAGATGATCTTATCAATTTTTTGGTCAGCTAATAGTGCTAACGCTGTATAACAAGCGGTAAATGTTTTTGATGTACCGGCTGGACCTTGGCAAACTGTTAAGGTATTATGTCTAATTCCTTTATAGAGTTCATTTTGTCTTGGTGTTAGCTCAATTCTTCTTTGCTCTAACTCTTGTTTAGTTAATCTACCTCTTTTTGAGGAGTTTAACTCTCTAACTTTCTGCATTTCTAGTGCTTCTATTTCCATTTCTCTCCTTCCTAGTTGTTTTTGTTTGTTGTTTGCCATAAGGTTTGATTTTTTGTTTGTGAAATTATCTATTAATATTTTCATGTTCCCTTTTAGGACTATTCAAAGTTTAATATATATGTTTTATAATATGTATTTTGAATATGAAAGACAAGGAAAAACTTATATATGACTTGATATTCTCTGATAATATCGACTATAAAATTGATATATCTGAGTATATAGAAGACGTTTATAAGTATGACCGTTTCATAGATGAAATAAAAAGTGTTTTGAAAAAATCAAAAGTGTCTATTGTTAAACAAAAAGTTGACTTAGATACAAAAAGTGCAATTTGGAACTTAAAAGTAAAAAGATAAAATATGGCATCAACATCACTGGGAAATATTAGTTGGGTTCGTAATTCAGATACCGGAAAATGGACAAGTAGAGAGGATACTCTATCAAAAGATTCATATGATTCTCTTAAACAAGATTTAGAAAAAGTAAAACTTTACTCTAAATGTCTTAGTGGATCTACTTATTTGCCTATAAACAATTTAGATAATATCTATGATGTCTTAGGACAAGATAAGGTAGGATTCTATATTGATAATGGACCATCTACTCCTGGTTTACCTACTCCTATTCCATTAAATTCATCTAATTCAGATGAGTTTTATAATAAGTATTTAACGGAAAATGCCTTTACCTTAAAGAATTTATTTACACCAAGTAAACTAATTAGTGACCAATTAAATAATTATTTATATGTTGATGTTGCAACAACAGAAGCACTAACTACTATCGGACAAAATGTTGTTAATCTAACAATTGATAATATCAGATTAAAAGAAGGTCAAAGAGTTTTAGTTAAAGATCAGATAACACAAATAACTCTTCCAACATCTACTGATCCGGATACTTATTTCTCTACAACACAATTAGTTTCTAACTATTATGAGATAGAAAATTTTGTAACTGATATTACTTATAATTATTATAATAGTGATAATGGCATTTATATTTATACTAATAATAAACTAGTTAAGGAAAGTGATTTAGATACATATGATTCTGCTTATAGATATAGTGTTGTTGTTAAGTTGGGAACATCAAATAGAGAAAAACAATATCACTTAGCAAGATTATTAGATGGATATTACCCAATTAATGGTCAAAATATACAATTTTTAGAGAAACACAATTGGGTGTTAAGAAATAGAGTTGATTATAATAATATCTATGATATTAACTACTATGATTTACTAACTCATGGTTCACAAGAAATTTATAGCGAGGTTGATAGTATTACTTATTCTATACCTAATCGTACTATTGCAGTTGGTGAGTTTGGTATGATTATTAATAATCAAGACCAATTGACTAATAATGCAACATATAGTCAATCACATATAATGAACAATAAGTATAAAGTTAATCTCAACTCAGTTGCTGTTGTTAATGACTACTACTGGATATGTGGTGATGAAGGTACTCTTTTAAGAGTTTCTAAAATCGACTTTTCAATTAAAAGAATCGAGTTAAATGAAACTTCTAATTTTACTTCTATTTCATTCTTTAATAATTTGAATGGTATGGTTGTTGGTAAATATAATACGATATATTGGACAAGTGATGGTGGTGATCACTGGTATAAAATTGCTTATCCGGAATTTGATTTGTATTCATATAATAAAGTTGTACAATATGACTTCAATCAAGCTTATGTCGGTGGAGAAGCTGGTGTTTTCATTGAGTTTAACTATTCTGGTGGAACTTGGTTAGCCTATAAGAGAAAGATTGCTAAACAATTGAGTTCAATTGATGAGTATTCTTTAGTTGATGATATTAATGATATGTTTAAGACAAATTGGGTTAGACTTAACACAACAACATACTCTATAGACCAATCATCAATTGATTTTTCTGATAATCTAATTTATACAAACCGAGTAATTGATAACCTAAATACATTAGAAATATCTATTGATAGTAGATATTTTACAAATGCAACATTCTCAACTTCTGATTTTTATATAGCTTTACAGATTAGTAATTCATCTGGTCCATTATATACTAATCCAAACTTTGGCACAAGTTCTATTGCCACATTCTCTACGTATGATTTATATCAAGAACAGACCTTAGGAACAAGAGTAACTAATTATACTTTTACTTATTCTTTACCATTAGATTCCGATGGAAATTTATTAAATGATACATACACAATTGAGGCAAATGTTTTATATGACTATGACGCACTATTTGACTCTGTTGGTGTTGGTTACTCACAAGGACTTCCATCTTATAGATTGAGTGTTTCACAGGGTAGATTACTTTTGATATGTGGTAATAATGAAAATGTTATTTGTTATGATATTGATAATATCATAACAACAAATTCTAATCAGTTTGTTTATTATGGATTCTCGCAGTCACACTCCGATGTTAAAACTATAACCAGAATGACTGGTACAACTGATGTCTATATCGGCGGAGATAAAATCTATAAATTTCCAATTAATGACTTTTTTAATATAACCGATGTTGCAACAAATTTAGCAACATCTAATACTACTTTAGTTGTTGATTTGTATGCTAATAAAATAATAAGTGATAGTAATTATTTATATTTCGCTGGTAATAACTCATTATTAAAATATGGATATATATCCTTTAATGATTTAGATCCAACCGTAAATGATGATGTAAAATCTAAATTTTTATTTTTGGATTATGATATTGCTTCTAAATTAGATTTCTTTGATAATGATAGACAATATAGACTACCAGATTCAGTTACATTTAGTGTATCATCCATAACTTCCACTTTTTCTATTACCAATTTACCTGGTGAATATAACTGGTTATCTTATTATAAAGATTCAGAAAAGACATTTAAATATTACACTGCTACGTCTTCAGGTATTATTGATGCTAATGTGGTTAAGTTTTCATCCACATTTACTAAACACAGTGGTGTTAACTCTTTTACTTTCAGTAAAAGCAATTTATCAATAAACATAAATGATATAAGTCCTTTAGCTCCGAGCTTACTGAGCGCGACCGCTTCTAAATTTATACAAGGTTCAACACCAATTGCTAGCACTTATGATACTACATTTGATGTTTTATTAAATAAACATCTAATTATATTTAAAAGAGATGAAAATGATCTAACTGAGGTTGGTGATGTCTTACACGTTGAATCTGATATTGTTGAATGTAGTCTAACTGTTAACAAGGTTTTATATTATTTTGGTCCAGTTGGTGGACCTTATAATTTAACTACTTGGCCTACTATAGTTCCATTTGGCTGGATTGTTAATAAATATATTTATTGTTATTCGGAGTTTAATCAAAATATTAATAACAATCTTAAAACTTCAAATTCAATAGTAACTGTAACTAACTTAAATAAATATAGTGATGTTTTCAAATTAATTGATAATTTTGATTATCACCCAGTTGGAATTGGATATAAGTTGAGTTATTCAAATAACACGTTGACCGTTGAGCAAAGATTCAATAACAAAACGGCTTACTATAATATGCAATCATTGATAACTGCAGATACTACTGACAAGAGCATGTTGTATAAAGAAAGTTTTCTTAACTTTGGTTACAGTCCAACTTACAATTTATTAACTTATCTAAATAAGGTCAATCCATCCGTATTTATCTCAACAAAAGTATTTACTATTTTACCTCAGTATTTGTTATTACCGGGTAATAACAATAACTCCGCAGCTAATAATAACATTTACATAGATAACTCATCGAGTCAAAATAAAATAACATTTGGATCTGATTATAAGTTTCAATGGGATTCGCTATTAATAAATACATTTGTTGATATAGTATCTTATGTTGGTGCATTCACATATACAACAAGTAGAGCTTTAATAACAAATAAATACTATGATTCTACTATAGGTGGATATTCAATGGAATTTAATAAAAAAATTGAATTAGGTGTATCTGGTTATATTGGTGTTCCTGTTACTCAATTTGATATTAAAAGTAGAAATACATTATCTGAAATAAGTGATGACTTACAACTACTTAACAACATTCAGAGAACACAAATAGTAAAAACTTTAAATTTAAATACATTTACTAGCTTAGAGAATGAGCTTAAATTTAAGTTTCCAACTGATTCATACTTCAAAGCATTGGCTTCTGACTATGATATTAGAAGATATTTAAGTGCTATAATTTATACAGATAGCAACTATCAAATAGCTATGAATATTCTTAATTTAGAAAAGGAAATTGCTTATGATGCTTATAGTACTGAGTCATCTACTTCACTTGATGGTTATGGTGTTGGATATTCAAATAAATTAAAAATAAATTTAACATCTGAACATGACCTTAAAATTGGTGATTTAGTTAGTGTTAAATTTACTGGTGGTACTGGTTCTTCACAAGAATTAAATCCTACTTACTTTGGTTATCAAACTGTTATTTCTATTCCAACTAGTATGTCAATAGTTACATCTACTGATTATGTTAATTTTACATCTTCTGATCCAGGTGTTGTTTTTATAATTAAAAAAGATCCATTCTTTAATTATCAACCAATTGACTTATTTGATTTAGGTATAGACCATAATGTTACTAGATCAGTTGAAATAAAACCAGAAAACTTTGATTTGGTTGGTACACAATATAAACTAATCAACTTAGATTTAACTAAATATAAATTTCAATTTGTTGATGGGTTATATTTGGAAGAGGTTAATCAGAAGTTTCCTTGGCTTTTAGAGGCAGAAATATCAGATGCTGTTATTGGTAGAAATGATAAAGGTATTATATGGTATTCTGGCACTTGGAAGTGCGGTAGATGGTTTGGTGGTACTTGGATGTCTGGAAAATGGATTAGTGGTGATTGGTATGATGGAACTTGGAATGCTTATAATACAACATATAAAGTAATATCAGTTCAAGTTGATACATCTTATGTTGATGATTCTGTCTCAAGATGGTATAACGGTAGATGGTTTGATGGAACCTGGAATGGTGGTACTTGGTATAATGGTAGAAGATATGCTGGTGATTGGAAAAGAGGCAATTGGTATAATGGCATCTGGAATGATGGACATTGGTATGCTGGTAACTTTGAAGGTGGTATATGGGTAGATGGCACTTGGGATTCAGGTGTTCTTAATTGCAACGCCAAACCTTCATATTGGATATCCGGAGTATTTAACTCTGGTGATTTTGAAAATGGTATTTGGTATGCTGGTCAATTTGGAAATGATAAAAATACACTTGCTAGATTTGGAACCAAATCTACAAATAGTAGAACATCTACTTGGCATGGTGGTAAGTGGCTTAGTGGTGAGTTTCACTCATACTTAAATACTAACAATCAAACTGGTCAACCAGATGTATCTGAAGTACATAAATATTCTATTTGGAAAACAGGTATTTGGTTAAAAGGTGATTTCTATGGTGGTATCGCATTTAATATTGACTTTAGAAGTGGAACTTGGCACGGTGGTATTTTAGAAGAAATACAAATTGTTAATGTTGATACTATTTATCCAGGTAGTAGCAGCACTAATACAATAGTGATTAATGGTATTTTCAAATTTAATATTGGTGACCAAGTATGGATTATTGATGATGATACAGATAATAGTTTATCTCCGCTTGGAAGTAATGATCAACCTATGGGATATAGAGTCAATAAAGTAGTGGAGGATCCGGATAATAAATTAACTACATTATATCTTAATTATGATTTGAGTATATTGGGTATTGATACAACTTTATCATTACCACTGCCGGTTTCAACTGAAACTGGATTGAGAGTAGTTAGTTATTTCAAAGATTCTAATTGGAAAAGTGGTATTTGGACTAATGGTATTTTTGAGGGTGGCCAATTTGACTCTGGTATCTGGTATAATGGAGTATTTAATGGAACTTGGGGAAATTAATTTTATAATTTTAATATATAGAAATATGAAAATAAAATCATACACATCATTTGTTAATGAAGATTTAAAATCTGACTTATCACCGAAATTAAAATCTGAGTATAAAGATATCAAAGAAGATATAATTGAAATGATTGAAAAGTCATTAAAAACTTCGGATAATAAAACATTTGAAGACTTTGTATCTGCTTTTATTAGAAATTCAGAAGAAACTCAAATAGAGGGTTTAATAAATGATTCGGATGTGTATGAGTTCTACCTAAAATATAGAAATGATATAGATGAGCTTTTATCTAAAATCAAATTTTATGATGAAGTTCCATCGGAAATAACATCATTTAGTTTATATGATTATGTTATTAAAGGAACTAAGAAAGCAATCTCTGAGATAGTTACTATGATTAGTGAAGAATCAAAAGGAACTGGGGAAAAACCGGAAGAAACTACACAATCTTCTGAAGAATAATTTTATAAAGGTCCAAGTGTAGATGGTAGTGGTTAATAACTAATATTCCTATAATTCCGGTTACTATACATAATTTTACAAATTGTAAAATATTTGATACACTATTAAATAAACCGATCGATTTTGATATTAAATTTACTAGTAAATTAAATGTTAATAACAATGAAAATATTATCCAACTCTTTGTTAGTAATCCAAAAAACATCCAAATAAAAGTGATTGCCATAAGAAATCCAAAAGAAATAAATGAATCAAATTCTTTTTCTTTATAGTCACTTTTTATTGGATTTCTACCAGTTACTTTATTAAATTTTATACTCCACTCTTTAATCTTATTAATCTTAAAAAAATTAGATAGCATTCCTAAGTTAGAAAGAAAGATAATTAGCCCTATGAAATAAAATATATGTCCTAGCATTTATGATTTACTTTTTATTTATATGATTTGAATATATTAATGTTTATAAAAGGGAATATCTTATTTAATATATAAGTAAAATTATCTCTTTGAACGAGTATGGCATCTACACCATTATATAAAGAACTTAAAGCTAACGGCACATCTTTCTACGCATTTCCGGGTGCAGCTGAAGATATTTCAGCAGCTTATCAAAACCAAAATTATAAAATGTACTTTTCGAAGTATGTTTTAATAAATTTACCAAAACAAAATTTAAATCCGGGCACTAATAGTAATACTGTTTATTGGGATTTTGAGAATAGTTCTAATATTGGATATGGATTTCAAAGATCTGTTTATTCAACCGGTGCGAATTCATATCAAGATTCAATGGTTGAATCACTTAGAAACTATGTTGCTAACTACGAAGTATCTATGAAAGAGTCTAGGTTAAATAATACTGAGTATTATTATGATAATAATGTTTTAGCAACACCAACTGAAAAGATATTTTGGAAATGGTGTAAAAAATTAAATTTAATTGACTTTGAACCTGCTAATAATGGTGATGAATACTTTGGAAATTTAGCCGAATTTGAACGAAATAACTTAAATGATGATACTTATTTTCCTGAAATTCTATGGAGAGAAAGAGAAGTAATTGAATGGACCACCGTTAATTTTATTTCTGGTGGTGGTACTCTTGATGTTGAATTTGAAGCAACTACTAACTTTAGAGTTGGAGATACAATTGAATTTGGAAATATAACCGATGCTTATTATACATCACTCAATTCATTGAGATATAAAATAGTATCTATAACCGATGCTACTTCAACCAATGGCCAAATTATATCATTGAATAATAATAATAGCTATGGTACTAACAATGATGCTGTTACTGGTACTGCTAAATTGGTTTATCACAGATTAGTTCAATATGTTGGTGAAGTAAATGGTATTAATAATGTACAAGAAGCAAATAGGTCATATACCGAGGTTTATGCTCATATTCCTGATCACACAGGTCAAACTCCAGATATCTTATTTAGAACTAAGTATGACTCTAATTACAAACCAAATGAGGTATTTCCTATTTTACCAAGTCAGTATCAACCAGAAATAATTGGTGCTGCCAATGATGGCGTTTTAAATTTTAGTAGTCCAATTGTTAGTTCACCGACTAATTATCCGGGTAGTTATTATGGTCAATTTGATACCGAAGATTTTACTTATGAAACTGCAACTGGTGACTATTTAAGAAGAAGTGGTGACTATTATGGTATAAGTGGTGATATTAATACACCAATTGTTAATGTGATGATTGATGTAAATGGTGACCCAATGGGACAATCAACAATTGATGGAGTTGCTATTGATTTTGATTCATCTCACTATGTTAAAATGAACATCATTGGAAGAGAAATTACAAATTTTGACCAATTCAATGCTTTAGAAGTTAACAATCAACCACCATCAGATTTTGAATTCAATGCTATACTGTGGTATTACACCGTTGAGGATATAAATGGTAATCAAACAAATAATCTTTATGGTATTTCATTTGTTGATAATCCAGATAATAATAGTGTAGAATCAGAAATCGGCCTTAGAGTTCCTTTATTTAAGAAATTAGCAGCAAATGATTTACAAGATGGTGTTTCTTATGCGTTCTCTCTTAACTTGAATTTTAATATAATTAATGATAATCCACAAGATACCTATAACCCAGAGGCTATCAATTCATTATTTAGTTTTAACCTATTTAATGAAGCGATGAGAAGATTGGGAGCAGTCAATCAATCATTCTTGGAGATTATTAATTCACAAGGTACTTTAGAGCAAGATATTCTTAATATGAAACAATTGCTTTACTCACAAACTGATTTTCAAACAATCAATAGTAAAATTGCTAATCTTGAGAATCTACTTAAACTATACTCAACTAATCAAATTGTTGATTCTGAAACAATTTCGGTTACTTTAGATAACACACTTAGACCACCAAGATTAACATTAAATAGTAAGGATGCAACCTATAATACAATTTATGATGTATTGACTGCTGATTTATATAATGTTAATGGAGCAATTCCTTATATTGCTACGGTTCCTGAAAATAAAAATTTCCTAATTTACGTTGAGAATAATGATACTAATAATTTCACATTGCCTAATAGTGATAAACTAATCATTGTTATTGACCGTGATTTAGATTTCAAACAAAGTTGTGATATTATAATTGAAGCAACATCTACTGCAACTCAAAATAAACAATTAGAAGTTTATATCAAATATAAATTAGGTTCTGATACTGCTACACCAGTAGAAACTAAATTATTAGAAACTATTGATTTACCTATTTACTATAATACGGTAACACAACTACCAAATAGTGCAAAATCTTGGAATCAAATTAACTTCTCAATAGATTTAGATAAACCATTACAATTGAATACTGGTGGTATATTAGAAGTCCCTATTTTTGGTAGTAGTTATTTGATTCAAAATTCATTTAAGTCAGGTGATACTTTCAAAATAAGTGATTTTACTGTTGGTACCACAAGTCAAATTGACTTTTCTGGTCAATATAAAGTTGATTCAGTTGGTTTAACAAATTCTTATGTTTACTTTAATGTAAATAATAATTCTACTTTAATTAACTATGGTGCTAGTTATAGTTTACCATATACATTTAATGCAACTGCATCTTATGAATTATCAAATGTACCATATTTGAAATTAAATAAAGGCATTAAGTATAAAATTACTAGAATTGCTGAATCAATGAGTACTGGAATAGAGGAAAGATATATTATAGAGAAAGAGATTAGGTAATATTTTGAATTAATGGTTATATAAATTTAATATATAATCAAAAATAAGATTCAAAATATGGCTTGTAATAATCAGGGCTCACTGTTCGGATCATCTGATAAATATATTAAATTTCTCAACGGTGATTTAGTAGCAATTGAGGGTACAAATACTGTTGACCGACAGATTTTAAATACTTTAAGAATTCCATATGCTCAATTACTAAGAGGGAGAGTCGTACTAAAAGCCGGACAAGTTGACTATCTTTTAAATCATTTAGGGTTAGGAGACAATGCCACATTCTTATCCATTGCTGCAACATATGATCCAAAGTCAAAAATTGAAGAAGATAACTATGTTCAGTATAATTTTTCGGATGACTTAACAAAGAATCATTATTTTGCACAATTGATGATATTAACTGGAAATTCTACACATAGAGTCCCACAATTATATTTAACAAATCCAAATGCAAATTATAATGTTACTTTAGATGTTATGGTTGCTGTTATTGATGATGTATATACATACTTTAATGATACAATTAATCAGTCAGGTATGTCATTTACTGGATTAGAATTGATGGATATACACAGTTATGTTGTTGGTGAATCTATTGTTATTAATGATAAAACACCAAAGCCATTGGTTTACTTTAGAATTGTAAATATTTCATCTATTGAAAAGAGTGGATTAATTTTAACTATTGATGATACTAGTAAAGGCACTATATTCTTGAAATTTAAAACAGAAACAGATGCTACACAAGCCTTTTCATTATTAAACTATGTTTTAGAAAATCCAGGGGTTGATATTGATTCGGTGGTTTCGGGTAATACATTTGATACAGAAGCTCCCGTAATTACTTTCTTAACTCAAGTAGGTGGTAGTGGTGATTACATTTATGACTACAATGGTGCAAGTGGATCTTTTCCTGATACAACAATTGGAAGCACTTTCTCAACATCTGTATCACTTACAACTTTTGGTGTAGGTGGTGTTTTAGATAAAAATAATTTATTAGATTTATTAGTTTATAGTGTTAATGATAATCGTGATGGTTTAATTTCGGTTACTGGTTCTAATTTAATTTTGACGGGAACAGCGGGTACAACTTATAGTAGTGTTACGTCATCTGGTACTTATTCACTTGGATTTAATATATCTGATATAGCAGAAAATACTACTTCTGGAATTGTTCTTAATTTAACAATAACAACTTAAAATAAAGAAAAAAGAAATGGCATATAATTATAATAATTTTTTAAGACCTTTATCAACAACCGATAGAAACATTCAAATACTTGATTCTAATGGTAAGATTAAATATACAGTTAACCCGTTTGCTGTTATCAACACAATGGTTAATAACAATGTTATTAAAATAAATCTTAAAAATGATAAAATTATAATTTTAGATTTCTTCACATCAGAGCAAGCAAAAGATGCCATATTACAACTACAAATACAAATTGATACACTTATTGGCAAAACACCTTTACAAATTGATAAACAGATTGAGAACTATGTTTTAGCACAAGAAGGTATTATTAATGAAATTACACCAGAAGGCGGAACATTAACTATTAATGGAACAGTTAGTGTGAACTCTATTGATACAAATTCTATTAATGTAGATTCAATAACAACAAAAAACATATATCCGGTAGGTAATACAATATCATTTCATGGTGACTTAATACCAGGTACTAATAGTGTTTATAATTTAGGTTCACCTAGTAATCAATGGCATAGTTTATATGTAGGAGCAAATACAATTTATATTGGTGGTGTTACTTTATCATCATCAGATGGAGGTATCTTAGTTAATAGTATTAACTTAGGTAGTAGAGAGAGACCAGTTATTATGAAAAATGATGGTGGTCAAATTATTTATGATGGATCACCAATGGTTAAATATTTTGCTACTTCATCAACATCCCTTCAATTACCAGATCTTGGTCATTCAATTACTTTACAAACTCAAAGAAATTTGGCTTATAATCCAATGCAACAAGTTGTGGTCTACAACACGGTTTATAACTCTTATATGGTCGATGACTATGTTGAAGATGATAGTGCCTTCTTCACCGGTCAAGTTAATGGTTATGTATCGGGTGCAACATTTGCTACAATTGATATTGTAGTTGATTACTCAAGTGGATATGGAGTAACAAATAGTCAAGGTATTGTTCCTACTTATAGCTTTTGGTATATTGATTTAGCACCTGCTAACTATAGTGCTATAACAAGTTTAACAATTACAGATCCACTATTAAATGGTTTAGTTTTATCTGATGGTACTGATAACAATCTAAATGTAACTAATGATTTGACATATGATGGTTTGACATTCTCAGTGAATGCTAGTATTAAACTTTTAGGTCAAACACAATTTCAACAAACAGTTGAGGTGGTTAATTCATCAACAGCGAGTGCTACAATTGATTATGATTTTAATTTAGGTAGTATTTGGTATCATGATGACTTAGGTGAGGATTATGAAGCTAATTTTATTAATGTACCGGAAAGTAGAGGAGTCATAACAACAACTATTGTAATTTCGCAAGGCGCAACTGCTTATTCACCAACATCACTAACAATAAATGGTGCTACACATTCAATTAAATGGT
>Ga0209087_1001418_pt1 | contig 14081 bp, 5 predicted proteins | sample S_130805_EF_Meta_FD_187321 | JGI IMG/M metagenome (GOLD analysis project Ga0209087, IMG submission 187321) | Freshwater microbial communities from Lake Simoncouche, Canada to study carbon cycling - S_130805_EF_MetaG (SPAdes) (version 2) | ecosystem: Environmental > Aquatic > Freshwater > Lake ...
CTGAATCTGAAATTCGTAGGCCAACACCCTCAAGGGCTCTTCCCTCATAGATACATCCACCGGATGTCTCGCTCATACCGTAGGTTCTTACTACAGATATTCCTGCATCAAGTGCCCGGTGTAAAAGATCTTCCTGAAGTTGTGCGCCGCCAACAAGAACAGATTTTGCAGATTGCAGATGAGCCAAGAGTTTGCCATCGCCATTGAGAGCTTGAAAAATTTGTGTGGGAACAACTGCCGAGAAGTCTGTATTCGCATATTCGGTAACGCTACGGAGATCGACAGGAGTTGTTCCAAGATCAAGTGCGCGAACCAACACATTGATTCCTGCGATGTGATGTAACGGCAAGAGCAGAGCCCATGTCTGTCCTGGGCGAGCCTGCAGATAATCAAGTGAGGCGCGGGCCGATGCAAGAACTGCTGCAGCGCTTAAAGCGACAGATTTTCTGATACCGGTTGAACCCGTCGTTCCAACAATAAAGGCGATATCGCCAGTAACACTGTCGATCGCTTCATCTGTGAAGTTCAAGGCAGGACCCTGGTGGGCTAGCGCTTTAGCCACGAGATTCATCACATCGCCGATAGCCAACGCGGGATCAACCGAGATCACAGAGCGTGATCGGTTACTTGAGTTAGCCGAGATATCCATAGCCCGCGTAGGCTATCGCCTGCAAGGAAGAGTGGAGGAATCGTGAGCAAGCCAATTAAGCGTGAATTTGGGGATCGCACTATCCCAGCATGGGCAACCGGCAAGGGTGGCGCAGATTTCGTCGACGTGAAATACCAAGTCGCAGATGGCATTGCCAAGATCACCATCAATCGCCCTGAAGTACGTAACGCATTCCGCCCGCAAACAATTATTGAGCTGCAACAAGCATTCTCACTCGCTCGCGATAACTCAGATGTCGGCGTCATTATCTTGACCGGCGAAGGCACCGAAGCATTCTGTTCAGGCGGAGATATCAGCGTTCGCGGTGATGATGGATACCTCGGCGATGATGAACTCGCACAACACGGCGTCGGACGCCTCAATGTTTTAGATCTACAGATTCAGATTCGCCGAACACCTAAACCTGTCATCGCAATGGTTGCAGGCTGGGCTATTGGCGGCGGACATGTTCTCCACGTTGTCTGCGATCTTACGATTGCGGCAGAGAACGCCAAGTTCGGACAGACCGGCCCAATGGTTGGATCTTTCGATGGTGGCTACGGTTCAGGACTTCTTGCAGCAAGTGTTGGCCAGAAGAAGGCTCGCGAAATTTGGTTTATGACTCGTCAATACGATGCACAAGAGGCGCTCGCAATGGGACTCATCAATACCGTTGTTCCAGTTGATCAACTTGAAGCCGAAACAGTTTCTTGGTGTCGCGAGATGCTCCGCAACTCACCAATGGCGCTGCGTCTACTTAAATCAAGTATGAACGCTGCCGATGATGGATTGGCCGGAGTACAACAACTTGCAGGAGATGCCACCCTTCTCTTCTACTTAAGTGAAGAAGGACAAGAAGGCCGCGATGCTTATAAAGAGAAGCGCGCACCTGATTTCGGTAAATTCCCTAAGCGCCCTTAATACTTATGCTCGATGACCTCCTTGCAACACTTCGCGTAATTACTCTTCCTACGCGTACCAATTTTCGCGGCGTTACTTATCGCGAAGTTGCCCTGATGCAAGGCCCACAAGGGTGGGGAGAGTTCTCACCATTTCTGGAATATGACGATAACGAGTGCCGGCCATGGCTTGCTAGCGCCATAGAAGCAGCGACAGTTGCCCGCCCCGCACGCTTTCGAAATGAAATCGCCATCAATGGAACGATCCCAGAACTCAATGATAAAAAAGAGATCGAAGAGCTCATGCGCACCTATGCAGGTGCTAAAACATTTAAAGTGAAGGTCGGGCGCAATCTCAATGAAGATGTCATCCGAGTTGCTCGAGTCTTTTCCAATGCACCAAAGGCTTCAATCCGCGTTGATGTCAACGGACTCTGGTCAGTCGATGAAGCACTCACTCATCTTTATGCATATTACGAAGAGATTGGCCCACTTGAATATGTTGAGCAGCCTTGTGCCACAGTTGAAGAACTACGCGAACTTAAAGCCAAGATAAAGATCCCATTACGTATTGCCGCAGATGAAATCATTCGCAAAGCTGTCGATCCATTTGCTGTCGACCTGACCGGTGCTGCCGATGTACTGATGCTCAAAGTTCAGCCTCTTGGTGGAATCAAGCGTTCCCTTGATATCGCTACCCATCACGGTTTGCCGGTTGTTGTATCTAGCGCACTAGAGAGCGCTATTGGAATCGAATACGGGCTAGAGCTTGCAGCAAGTATTAAAGAGCTCACCTTTGATTGTGGGCTAGCAACAGGATCACTTTTAGCCAGCGATGTTGCAGAACATAAAATCACTGATGGAAAGATCACGCTCGGTCAGATATCTCCACAATTAGATGGTCTTGATGTGTCAGCAGACCGTTATGAATGGTGGAAGAATCGCATCATGAGAGTCGGAGCGTTACTGTGATGAGCGAATCAACATCACTAGCTCGCGTCATCGTCAGACAGATCATCGAAGCTGGCATTAAAGATGTCGTAATCTCACCGGGATCACGCAATGCTCCGCTATCGATCGCTTTCTATCAGGCGAGCAAAAAAGGGCTGATTACGCTCCATGTCCGTATAGATGAACGCACGGCAGCATTCTTCGCCCTCGGTATCGCTAAAGCCTCTGGCCTTCCTGTGCCAATTGTCTGCACCAGCGGAACCGCTGTGGCTAACTACCACCCAGCCGTCCTTGAAGCATCACATACCAACCAACCTTTACTTGTTCTTACAGCAGATCGACCTGCATCTCTGCGCAGGACAGGTGCAAATCAAACAACTGAACAAGCAAGAATCTTTGGCAAAGCAGTTCGATACTTTGCAGATATTTCAGGCTCTGCATATCCGATGGAGCTTCCCTTTAACTCACTGCAATCGGGACCAGTTCATCTCAACATTCAATTTGATGAGCCACTTGTTGGCGACGCCGATGAATCATGGTTAGAGAACTTAACAATTACTCCAACAAAAATATTTGATCGTAAGACTCCAGGAACTTTCTATACAAAATCAACTCGCGGAGTTTTAATTATCGGACATGATCGTGGTGGCCTAAGTGCAGAATCAGTAAGTAAGTTTGCAGATGATCTCGATTGGCCTGTCATCTCAGAAGACCCACTCTCATTTGCAGCCTCAGTCTCGCATGCCAGCATCTTCCTGACAAATAACGCAATTGCAAAAGATCTATCACCAGATACTGTCGTGGTAATCGGTCGCACGACGCTTTCACGTTCAATCAACTCATTTATCAAGATGGCGCGAAAAACAATCGTGATCGATCCACGCATTGCCACAGTCGATACCGACCGAATGGCTAACCAGAAATTTACTCATCTACCAGTAGTACAAGTACCAACACCAGATGCTGAATATGCAGATAAATGGAAGAAGTACTCGGCACGTGTAATCAAGCTGGTTGCAGAAATTTCAACATGGTCTGAACAACTCATCGCTCGTGAAATCGCTGCAAATATCCCTGCAGGCACTTCACTATTTATCTCTTCCTCACGCCCTATCCGCGATCTCGAAGGATTTGCAGTAGCCCGCAAGGGCGTTGAAACCTTTGCAAACCGCGGTCTTGCCGGCATTGATGGCAACATTTCTACAGCGTTGGGTATCGCTTCTCAACGCACCCAAACCATTGCGGTGCTTGGGGATTTGGGCTTCTTGCACGACCTCACTGGCCTGATTCAAAAAGAGGCGATCAACCTCAGAATATTTGTTATCAATAACGATGGGGGAGGAATCTTCTCTACTCTTTCACAGCGTGGAGTCGATGGCTTTGAATCAGTCTTCGGAACTCCACACGGGCTAGATCCTGCAGCGATTGCAACATCCATAGGAGTTGCTGCAAAGACAATTGATTCGCTACCTCAGCTAAAGACAGAACTTGCTGAATCCATAAAGGGAATATCAGTTGTCGTTGTAAACGCTCCGAACCGCGATACAAACGCAGATCTACTTAAAGGGATTTACAGCAGCATCTCTTCTATGTAAGTTCTACTAGATTGAAGACAATCCAAGCGGACGTGAAACCAACTTCTTTGCTTTTGCCTCAGTAATTCCCCAAACAGATAACCCAATTCCCAACGCAACATCTGCTTCGGCAGGGGAGAGAGTTTCTGTAACGTGCACTGACGACAACAAACCTAGACCCGAGCTCTCCCATAACTGGTACCGATATTCAAAATTTTCAGCGACTAATTGTCCGGCGGACGCTAACCCACGTAGCACTCGTTTGGCAGTCTGCTCATCTGCCTGGAGAAAGAAATCAGGCATCTCTTTTACTGTGTTGTGAAGCACCCGAGCGAAGTCAGGGTGTGTCTCTTTAGCTCTAAAAAGTCTACGATTGACGTCGATGACTGCCTCAAGTTCATCGGTCGTCGAAGTTTGCGCAAAGGCCCATGAAACCCAACCATGCCACATCTCACCTAGAGCTTCGATGAATAACTGATCCTTATTTTCAAAATACTTATAAACGGTCGTAGGTGAAACCTCGGCATGGGCAGCAATCTGCTCGATCGTCGCAAATGGACCGATCTCAGCCAAAACTTCCTGGGCGTCTTTGATCAGCCGGGCCCGATTGCGGGCGCTATAGGCAGCCTGGCGACTACCGGTCGCCGCTACCGCCTGCTTCTTGACTGCCATAACTGAATTCTAGAGCCGAAGGGCAGTCGTGGCATGGATCACGACATGTGGAGGGCGCTAATAAATATGCATAAGTAATCTAGATATGACATGATTGGCCAAGACTGAGCACTAACCCCAATCTTCACCCATAGGAGCCACGTGTCAATCAAGATCAAAACGGTCCCGCAGCACCTACGCGAGAGCATACGCACGCGCGTAGCACGCACGCTTGTTGCCGTTTTGGTTGGAACGCTCTTTACTCCGATCCTTTCGCTGGATAGTCCAAGGTTTATTAGCCCAACTTTTGCAGCAACCGTCCACAACTGTTCCGTAAGCGGTAACGTCACAGTCAACTCAGCCACCTCGTCTACGAACAACTCATGTACTGGCTCGGTAGATTTATCTTCGTCGGGCTTAACTGAACTTAATGGAACCTTTTATAATAAAACGAATGTTACCGCGGTAACCCTGCCAAACACACTCCAAGTAATTTCGGGCTATGCATTTTATAACACCGGAATTGCCAAGCTAGTTTTACCACCATCGATCACATCAATTTGTAGCCAATGTATCTCAAATAATCAAAGATTGACTTCGATTGAAATGTCAGGATCAGCATCTGTATCAGTGACTTTTGCAGGTTATGCAATGGGAGGAAACCCAAATCTGACGCGAGTTTCCTTTGGCTATACGGCAGATACATCTCTGAATTTAACCTCATTTTCTAGCGGTCAGTTTCTTTTTCAAGATAGTAACAAACTAACAACAATCAACTCCTGTGCCGCCTCAGGAAGTTACCTCGCTACCTTTTTGGCAGGAGATAATCCACTCGATGGAAATAATCCCAAGAGGAAAAACATATGGACAGTAGGAGGACTTGCAACGGTCTCGTGCGGTCCCGAAGTTGCGGTAACCGGTGGTGGCACAACAACTTATACAGAATATCCGGCAGTTAAGAATTTTACTGCAACAAATTCTGGGACATCGGTAACACTAACTTCAGGGGGAATTCTGTCATCTCCGACCACCATATCGGCTATTCGTTATTACATGAGTACAGATAACTACACCTGGACAGAAATTTGCAGTTATCTTGGAGAAGTCGGCGGTACAACCCAATGTGTAAAAAGTGGATTAACCTCAGGGACAACTTATTACTTTAGATTCAAGGCCTTTGGGCAAAATGGGTACGACACAACTTATAGACCAGATATTACGGTCACAATTCCGATCGTTTCCAGCGTCGCAACACTCTCAAACTTGACCTTATCTTCTGGAACGCTTTCGCCCACATTTAATAGCGCAACCGAGACTTACACAGCTTCGGTTGCTAACGAAGTCGGATCTGTCACAGTTACTGCAACAAAGAGTAATAGCGGTGCAAATACAGTTCAGTATCTAGGAGCAACTGGAACAACCCCCTTTACTGGAGCCTTAAGCGTTGGGTCTAACGTAATTCGAACAGTTGTGACAGCTGGAGATGGAACCACAACAAAGACTTATACAGTCACTATCACTAGGGCTGCATCTACCGTTGCAACGCTTTCAGCTCTTTCCCTCTCAGGCGGAACGCTCTCGCCCACATTTGCTAGCGGTACTGAAACCTACACAGTATCTACTGCCAACTCGGTTTCATCGACCACTGTTACGCCAACACTTACTCAAGCAAATGCCTCAATAAGAGTTAACGGCACATTGGTTACATCAGGGACGGCCTCTGGCGCTATTTCGCTAAACGTTGGATCAAATGCCATAAATGTAGTTGTAACAGCACAAGATGGAACTACGACAAAGACTTATACGGTCACAGTCACCAGAGCTGCCTCTGCCATTGCAACACTCTCAAACTTAACTTTATCTTCTGGAACGCTTTCTCCCATATTTGCTAGCGGCACCACAAGCTACACAGCATCTGTTGCTAACTCGGTCGACTCTGTCACAGTTACTGCAACGAAGAGCGACAGCAATGCAAATACCGTTCAGTATTTGGGCGCAACAGGCACAACCCCATTTACTGGTGCACTCTCTGTTGGATCAAACGTTATTCGTACGGTTGTCACAGCTCAAGATGGGACAACGGTAAGTACATATACAGTTACCGTCACTAGAGCCGCCTCTGCCGTTGCAACTCTTTCCAATTTAGTCCTATCTTCCGGAACCCTTAATCCCACATTTGCAAGTGGAACTACAAGTTACACGGCATCGGTTGGTAACGCGGTCACAAGTATTACCATTACACCTACACGTACACAGGCTAATGCAACGACAGTTCAGTATTTGGGCGCAACGGGTACCAACTTATTTTCGGGTGCACTCTCTGTTGGATCAAACGTTATTCGTACGGTTGTCACAGCTCAAGATGGAATAACGGTAAGTACATATACAGTTACCGTGACAAGAGCAGCATCCGCTGACGCGACGTTGTCAGCTCTGGTTCTATCTTCCGGCACACTGTCGCCAATATTTGATAGCGTAACCGAGACTTACACGGCATCGGTTGCCAACTCGGTCTCTTCCATCACTGTTACTCCGACAGTTACGCAGGCCAATGCAACGACAGTTCAGTATTTGGGCGCAACAGGTACAAATTTATTTAGTGGTGCGCTGAGTGTCGGTGCCAACGTCATTCGAATAGTTGTCACAGCCCAAGATGGAACTACCAAAAAGACTTACACGGTTACTGTCACGCGTCTTTCCAATGATGCAACGCTTTCTAATTCTTCGGTCATTAAGGGACAAGCACCAACACTTGGAACACCTAATGCTTCATTAGGTTCTGAGACAGCTGGCACGCTTACCCTGACAACCGCTCAAGCAACTGGGAGCGCTGCCACAACATTTGCGCTCTCTAACGCAACGGCGACAATTACTAAAATTGTTAAGTTTTCTGCTGGATCCCAAGTCACTAATTTTGAGACCGAAACAGCTTTTTCAAATGGATCACTGGCGCAGATCACCACAGGTGATTTCTTCGTTATCCAAGTAACTGCCGGAGATGGCTCTGTTAAGTACACCCGAGTAAATGTCACCGTTAATTCGAACATCGCAACTCTTTCAAACCTTTCGGTGATCAAGGGACAGACTCCAACACTTGGCACGTCAAACGCCACACTTGGTTCTGAGATCGCTGGAACATTAACGCTGACTACTACCCAAGCAACAGGGACTGCGGCCACCACATTTGCACTGACTAACTCTTCAGCGACGATCAACAAGATTGTGAAGTTTGCTTCTGGATCTCAGGTAAGTACCTTTGATAGCGCCAGCGCCTTTACTAATGGATCAACAGCGCAGATTACAACTGGTGACTTCTTTATCATCAAAGTGACTGCAGCAGATGGCACCATCAACTACACCCGTGTAAATGTCACAGTGAATTCCAATGTGGCAAGTTTTAGCGCATTTAATTTTAATGCATTGACGCCGTCGGTAATTGGTACGGTAGATAACACTGCAAATACAGTTCAACTGATTGTTCCGGTTGGGACAAACGTGACGAATTTAGTGGCTGCATTTACATTTTCTGAGGGCGCATCTGTAGCCGTTGGTGGCACCGCTCAAATTTCTGGTACAACTTCAAATAACTTTACTTCGCCAGTTACTTACGTTGTAACTTCTCAAGATAGTTCAACTGTCCGTAGCTATTCGGTAACAGTCACGATCGCAAGCAACCCTTCAGCCCCACGGGATTTAACTGCATCTGGCGGCCAAGGTACGGCCTCTCTGTCGTGGAGTGTGCCTCTATCAGATGGTGGACGCCCTGTAACTGGTTACGTGATTGAAAGTTCGCTCGACTCAATTAACTGGACAAACGTCGGTAATACTAATGCAAGTACCACAACGCTAAATATTTCTAGCCTATCAAATAGCACGACATATTCATTCCGCGTAAGAGCTACTAACGTTTCTGGAAGCACCTCTTACAACTATTCAAATATCGCTAGTACAAACACCTACTATTACGTAACGTGTTCAGGTGGTGGCAGCTTCTATGTAACCACTTCGACCATACCTTCTTTCGCCGGCAGGAATTGCAAAGGTACAGCCACAATTCCTCAAGGCATCACGGGGGTATCGATTGCCTCATTTGCAGCGGGTAATGGTGCTACCGCAGGAGATGTCAACCGCGACCTCACCGCTATCGTTTTTCCTGCCACTGGCTTTGAACAAATCGATCAGGGTGGATTCAGAAATCTTGGCCTGACTTCTCTTACAATCCCAGCATCAGTACTCATGGTCGGAGCGTCAGCATTTGAAAATAATCCATTGACCTCTGTCACGGTTACCGGTTCAAGTGGCGCAGCATCAACGGTCTTGAGCCAAGGCGCATTCTCTAATCAGGGCTTTGGACTGACCACTGCTATCGCACTAACCCTCGGCAGCGGCAAGATTGAAATTAGTTGGAACTTTGGCACTAAGACAACATTTTCAACAGTTGATTTTGGAACTGGTCTTAAGAGCATTGACCAGACCGCATTCAAGTCAAATGGAATTGCTCCAGGATGGATTCCATTCTTTCCGAAAACGATCACTTCTATTGCTGGCGAAGCATTTAGATATAGCCCAAATTTGACGACGATTAGATTCGGATCAGAGACAACTACTTCGATTACATCCATTAATGAGTGGGCATTTGATAAGGACTATCTCAAGAGCGTGCAGTACTGCGGGCCTCAGGGGAGCGCAAACGCACTGAGCAGATACCTCAGGGACTATCAGAGGAATGCAAAGATTTGGTGCGATTTTGTTACGCCAAATGCACCGACGATTTCAACTTCTTCTCAGACAAATCAGCAGGTATCACTTGGTTGGACTAAGGGCGCAGACCGCAATGAGCCACTGACTGACACATTTACAGTTCAATACAAATCTGGAAGTGGTCCTTGGATCACATTCCCACAGGAAACGATTACCTCGCTATCTGCAACTATCGGTGGTCTAACAAATGGAACGACCTACACATTTAGAGTGGCTACAAACAACATTGCCGGTATCAGCTCATATTCCAACGAAGTGCAGGTAACTCCACTTGGAATTGGACTCACGCCAATATTCGATACCGTGACTGCGACTGCAGATGGTTTCACCTTCAATGTGACTAATTACAATGCAAGCTTCACATGGTTTGGTGAAATAACCGCCGGATCTGGAACAGTCACACTCGGTACTCCAAGCGGACTCATCCTGCCAATAGCAGTTTCTGGAATGGGAAGTGGTGCCACTTCCTCGATCCGTATGAGAACCACACGGATCACATATGACACTGCGACGGCTACTACGGCGGGCACAGCACTTTATGCAGCGCTGACTCCGACCTTTGGCTCACCATCAATTACGACAAATGGTTACACAGTGCCGATTACAAATTACGACTCAAATTACAACTGGTCTGTAAACACATCATCAGGAACTGCACAGATCATCAGCGGTGCAGTCAAAGTTACTGGTGCAGCCTTTGCGACCTCAGTTACTGCAACGGTGACAGCGACTCGAAGTAGCTATGTAACGGGAAGTGCACCATTCTCGGCGACCACTCTTGCTGCACTGACTGCCACCTACACCGGCAATGGAAACACCGGAGGCTTAGTACCAAGCGATACATCTACTTATCAAACAAATGCAACCTTTACAGTCTTAGGAAACAGCGGAACGTTAATCAAGCCGGGTTACTCATTTGCTGGCTGGAAAGACAACCTAGGTATTGATTACCAACCAGGTACTACCTACACACTTGCTAATGCTGGTGTCACATTCGCTGCGCAGTGGACAGCCAATCCGTATCGAGTCTTCTATAACCTTACTGAGGCAACTTCGGGAGCCGTTCCAACTGATTCTAATATTTACGCAATTACGAACACTGCAAACGTTCGTGGAAATCCTGGTAATTTGCTCCGCACAGGTTATGTCTTTGCAGGGTGGGCAGATAACGCTAGTCGCACAGGTCGAATCTATGTTTCAGGTGACACCTACACGGTTTCTACCAGCGACATAAATTTCTGGGCAGCGTGGACGCCTAATACTTACGCAATTACTTATGACGTAAATGGTGCAACTGGTAGCCCGAGTAAGAGCTCAGATTCATACACTGTTGGATCTGCGGTTGCGCGCCTAGCACTTGTCGGAACAATGGCAAAGAGTGGTTACAACTTTGGTGGTTGGGCTACTCAAGCGGTTGGAACTGCCATCTCGGATTCCTTCACCGTTGCGGCAAATACCACGCTATTTGCACAATGGACGATTGCTAGTTTTACTCTCACATATAACCTCGATGGTGGAACAGGAACCGTTCCTAGCCCGACAGGTGTGAATTATTTGCAGCAATTCAACCTGGCTCCATCTACTGGATTCACGAAATCGATTGGTAGCGATACTTACGCATTCGTTGCATGGAGTGCGAACTCTGCAACTTATAATCCTGGTCAGTCTTATTTCATGCCGGCGGCCAACCTCACATTTACGGCTACCTGGACGCGCATCTATAACGTTACTTACACCTTTAGCGGTGGAAGTGTTGCGAACGCAATTGCTGATCAGCAGAAGATTGCTCTCGATACCATCACCGTCACTTCAACTGTTCCAACGCGAACAGGCTATAGCTTTGTGGGCTGGGTGGATCAAAGTGGAGAAACTGCGACAGCGGGGGCCACATACACCGTAAGAGATAACCACTACCTATTCTTTGCACAATGGCAGGCGGTTTCATATTTAGTTACCTATGACGCTGCTAGTGGTTCACCTGCACCAAGTGAGACCGCAAAGACGATCGGTCAAAGCTTCGCAGTGGGTGCAGCGCCAAGCAGAGAGTTCTATACTTTCAATGGTTGGTTTGATGGAACAAATACTTATTTCCCTGGTGCCACTTATCTCACTGGCAGCAACCCGATCTTCTTAACCGCCCAATGGGTAGCAAAGGTATTTATCGTCAGCTATGACCTCAATGGCGGTCAAGGAAGTGCGGGAGGAAACCGCTCGCATACCTATGGCACTGCTGCCTATCAATTACCAACGACCGGATTTGCACGAACTGATTACAACTTTGGTGGTTGGGCCACATCGCCAGGTGGAACAACTGTTGGTGCAACTTTTGCGCCAAGTTCTGATATCTCACTTTATGCAATCTGGAATATTGCGGTCTATCGCCTGACCTTTGATGGTCAGAGCGGAGTAAGTGAGAGCGCAACCGCTAAGGTAACAATTGGTCAGGCGTTGACACTTCCGAACGCAACTCGTGCTAATTACACGTTACAAGGATGGTCGACCCAACAATCTGGTGGATCAATTACAGCTGGCGGTGCAAGCTTTACACCGGCAAGTGATGGCACTTTGTATGCCCAGTGGGCGTTGCAAGTGTTCACTGTTACATATAACCCAAACCTTGGAACTGTAACTACGCCAACTGGATCCTTTACCTACGGATCAACCACTCCATTAGTTTTGCCAAGACCAACACGTTCTAATTACGTCTTTGATAATTGGTACTCATCTGCAGTCGGTGGATTCTTAATTGGCGCAGCGGGTGGCAACTTCACTCCAACGGGCTCAGTCACAATCTATGCCCACTGGATTCAAGCATCCTTAGAAGGCCTAGGAGATGCCATAAAGATTGCAGAAGTAACTGTTCTAGCTGGAAGTAACTCATCATTTTCTGCAGGTAGCCAAGGATCAACTGCATCAGTTGAGTACACCGCAGATAGCTTGCCTCACGGAACAGTTATTACTGCCTATGTACAGAACACAACTAACCGTGCTTCCTCATTGATCGCCTCAAATTACAACTACGTCCTATCGATTATTGTCGCTTGGGTAGCACCCGATGGCACAGTTCCAGATACTGCTGTTGGAAAACCAATTGTTGTCACGATCACCAATAGTCAGATTACTAAGGGTTCACGAATCTATAAGTTGGTTGGCACTGACGTGCGTGTTCTTGGAACAGCAACTGAGAATGGAAGAGTCCAAACTCTCCTTACCCAAGATCCACTTGTTACTGTTGCAATTACTGAACCAGATTCACCGACTGCGATCTCCTCTTTCGCGATCGACGGTACTTCTGCGACCGTGAGCTGGCAGGCACCTGAAGTAAACGGTGGTTCAGCGATTACAGAATATATAGCAACTTCAAGCGCTGGTCAAAGCTGTACAACTGTTACCACCACGTGCACCATTACTGGCTTAACTGCTGGTGCTTCATATACCTTCGCAGTTGTTGCGCGAAATGTCATTGGCACAAGTGTGCAAAGCGCTCGAAGTGCATCAATTACTACTAACGCTCCACCAGTGGTTCCAACTGAGAACACAAACAACCCAGGAAGTACTCCAAACCCAGCGCCAGTGGTTGTCTATTCTGTTGCCCCTGCAGTCGTTGATAACTCTGCCGAAGTTAGAGCTGCACAAGAGAAGGCAGCAGCCGAACTTAAAGCAGCCAAAGAGAAGGCAGCAGCTGAACTCAAAGCAGCCGAAGAGAAGGCAGCAGCTGAACTCAAAGCAGCCGAAGAGAAGGCAGCAGCTGAACTGAAAGCTGCGCAGGAGAAGGCCGCTGCAGAAAAGGCCGCTGCAGAAAAGGCTGCGGCCGAAGTAAAGACAGCACAGGAGAAGGCTGCGGCAGAGGCGAAAGCAACGGCCGATTCAGCAGCAGCGGCTGCGCTTGCGGCCAAAAAGATCACACCTGCTGTGAGCTTGTATTCGGTTTCACCAAAACTAACCTTAAGTACATATGACCTTGCTTACTTGAAGAAGTATCTATCAACGCTTAAAAAGACAGCGACCGTTACATGTATCGGCTACACCTACACCCAGAAGACATCCCTTGCTAAAGCGACAGTCCTTGCAAAACAACAAGCAAATGCAGTTTGTTCAATTGTAAAGAAATTAAGACCAACCTTAAAGACATCAATTCTGATCCGCCCAGCGACATCGGCTCCTAAGGCCGCAGCAGGGGCCAAGTGGGTGGCGATTAGCTACCGCGTTGATGGATTCCAACCAAAAAAATAGTTTTAGCGCTGCAGGGCGCTGCGCATCGGCGCGAACTTTGCGTTGCTTTCTTGTAGTTCTTTCTCTGGATTAGATCCCGAAACGATCCCGCAACCAGCAAAGATGCGAATTGTTGTATCGGTGACCTGACCACAGCGAAGAGCGATTCCGAGTTCGCCATCACCACGTGCATCAATCCAGCCAACTGGCCCCGCATAGCGTCCGCGGCTCATGCCTTCGATAGATGAAATCACCTTAGAAGCTAGATGCGTTGGGGTTCCGCAGACTGCAGCTGATGGATGAAGTCGAGAGAGAAGTGAGAAAGCATCGACATCAATTTTTGATTCGATCAGAGCACCTGTTACATCGGTGGCAAGGTGCATC
>Ga0209087_1001420_pt1 | contig 14076 bp, 17 predicted proteins | sample S_130805_EF_Meta_FD_187321 | JGI IMG/M metagenome (GOLD analysis project Ga0209087, IMG submission 187321) | Freshwater microbial communities from Lake Simoncouche, Canada to study carbon cycling - S_130805_EF_MetaG (SPAdes) (version 2) | ecosystem: Environmental > Aquatic > Freshwater > Lake ...
CATGCTTGACGGCTTTCGGTTTGTGCTAGAGACTTTTCACTATGAAAGCAATAACAATGATAACACTGACGGCGATGCTGATGGCATCGGGAATGGCGGAAGATGATGATTGTGGCAGAAGTGAAATGAGTAATTTCATAGGTGGTGTTTATAGGGGAGAAGGATCTTTTGCCATGACAAGGAATGTTGCCAATGGACCTTCTGGTTCAATCATACGATCTGGCAATACATTCTTTACTCCAGAGGGGGTTTGCAGAAAGGTTGGAAATACTTATTTGTGTTATGACGGAGTAGTGGTTTCCACTGGAAAATCATTTGTTGGATACGATCATTTCGTTGCAAAGGCTGGGAATACTTATGTTGGTGATTATACTTCAGTTGGAACTGGGTCTACAATTTTGCGACCTAGTTGGGCAAGCCGTTAACCCTGCCCAAAAATAGCTAATCTATTCCTTATTCTATTTTCTAGGCCACCAATAAACTTCTTGCGTTCTGGATTCTCCGATGCCCTGCGGTACTCGTCATCAAGTTGAGCCTTGCTTGCTTCGCGCATAAGCGATCTTGGCTCAACTTGGTTAATTGCCTGCAATGTCTTTGGTCCCATCCCACCATCCACAGCCACATTCTGCCCTAGTGCATTCAACCCTTGCTGGATGTATTTCGTTGCACCGCCCAAGCCACGATTAAACGCGAGATCCTGCGTGAACGGCTGGAGTGGTTGTGGGAGTTTTTCAACGAGTGGCGCGGTATATCCTTGGATGTACTCTGCCGCTGCTTTCGCTCTTTCTTGCGGAGGCAACGCTGAGATTCTCTTAAACGCTTCTGGGTGGTATCGGTCATTGATTCCAGCTACTTCGTAGCTTCCACCTTGATCGCCAGAGGGCAACTTATATACAGCAAGATTACCTTGGTTGTCCTTGCGACCCTCCCAATCAACTGTTTGCATACCAGCGTTAATAAGATTTGAATAATCTGGTCTAGACGCAGAAGATGATTTAGGCCCAACAAAATTTGGTTTTGACTCAAACAATGATTTTTCAAGATTATCTCTACTCATTTTATCCTCCAGTTCTGAAAACCTAGCAGCAGAACGCATCTTCTCTTGCATTTCGACTAACTTGCGCCCCTTTTCGTCAACATAGCCAACACCCGTATTTACGGCTGGGGCAGTGTAGTCGGATTCTATTTCGTCCCTGATCTTGCTTTTAGATATTCTTGATTCAATTGTTGCCATTATTTTGATTGTTCTTCAACTTCTTCAAGAAATGCGTTAATGTCTGGATTGTTATCCTTTTTATTGATATTTGCCAACGTGGATAGGGCAGCAGCAGATGAAGATACTGGCGTGTTCAAATTGCTTGCCAGCCAGTTCACATATTTAGGACTTGTCATAAGTCTTGCCGCCTGGTCTGCCTGTAAAAGCACGCCAAGTACGCCTGCTGCAAAGCCAAACTTGCCAGCCGCCAGAGATCCCTCAAGGCTTGCAATAGTTGCTGGGCCAACAACAGCACCAGAAGTTCCACTAGGATTAGCCATTATTTGACTAGATTCGCGTATCATGGACGAAACCTTGGCTATATTATCCATGTTCTTTTGAAACTCTGAGCCAAACCTTCCAAATAGCTCTTTTCTTGCCAACGGATCGAGCGATGCGTAATTTGTCAAAAATCTTGACGTACTAAAGATTTCACCAGTTTCGTCCTGCGCCCCAGGGAGAGCGCGCCCCATTCTTGCAACGAATGTTGAGACAACAGCCTTTTGATCGTCTTTTTCTACTGTTCTTAAAAGCTGTCTTAACTTGGACGGACCATCCTTTGACCCGCTAATAATTGACTTGTAAACATCCTCGCCATTGTTTTTTGTTAATATATTCCCGACATTTTCAACACGATCATGAAACGCGCGAGTGTAGTTATTGGCACGATTGTAAGCATTTCTTGCTGATTCGTATGGCGCAACTGCATTATCTATATCTTTTGTGATTGATTTGTAGAGTGCCTTGTATTGCGATTGAACAATTGTGTCTGGCACTGGTCCCACATTCGATAATTGTTCGCCAACTTCTGTTCTGAAATCTCTTAAAGTCTGGAACGGAATCATTCCTTCTTCGTTCTTGCTAGCCTTTAAGGCATCCTGAATCGCCAGTATTTTCTTATTGGCAAAAATGTTTTTCATTTCTGGGGATTGCTCGAATCTTTTTGCAAGACCCCTTAACATGTCCTCAGTATTGCTAACAGTAGCCTTGCCCTGCGGGAATAATTTATCTGCCTTATTGTATAATTCAGACTGCACTTTTCTTGCAGTTGGCAAAAATATATTTTGATAGCTTTGGCTTGCGCCCCGACCAGCAAGGACTGGTTCTTTTACTTTAGATAATTCCGCCCTTATTTGCTCAACTCGACCACCAACTTCCGCTTGTTGCTCTAATGCTTTTTCTCTGAATTTCATTGCGCCACTAGGGAATTTCCCGAATGTAGTTTCCATTTGCTGTAGTTCTGGCGATCTAGTCGCTTGTCCTGCTGACGGGCTTGTGCCAGCCGCCCTGTATTCTTGGATTGTTTGCGCTATTTGTTCTGGTGTTTTACCGCCTCGCAAAATTCTGATTGTTGCTCCTCTGCTCGATTCTGTTATCCCAGCAGGAGCAAGAGCCAAGGCTCCTACTTTGCCCAGCCCTAGTTCCCTTCCTGTTCTGGCAACTTGCGCCATGCGGCTAACGGAACCAGGAACCACAGAGCCAGCGATGCCAGCAACAGCCTGTAACGGCATTGGAAGGTCAGCATCTTCAGCTAGGCCAGCAGCCATGCCGCCCGTCATTGCTGAAGCCGCCTGCGTTCTAGGGGATGCGTATAAAGCCTTCCCAATTTCTTTCAAGAATGGACTTTTTGCAACATCCGCAATAATTTTTCCACCAGACATTATTGGGACGAGTCCAGACGCGCCTTCGATAGCTCTCTCCTGCATTGTTTCAAATGCGCCGCTTGGTTTTGGTAATCCAATGTTGTTTTTAACCTCTTCCAGAACTTCGCTCAAAACAGGCAGTTTGCCCATGCCAGTGTTTTCGGCAACAATTGCATTATATACTCTGGCCCCAATATCCGTTAAAAATCCAGCAGCAGCTCCTGCTTTTGCTCCCATTCCTGGCACTCTAAGCGGAGTTCCAAGAATAGCACCACCAGCAGCCCCAACTGTCGTTGGATTTATTGCTGCCCTAGCAAGAAGCCCTGCCTCTCGCATTGCGTAATCAGAAAGCCCAGCCTCCTCTTTTACAGGAGCAGACACTTCGTTTCCTCCGTCTAGGGGTCTAAATGCCATATAATTTACGGCTCCAATATCCCTCTTCGACCTCCAATAATTACCATGTCGCCGTCCCTTTTCCCAGCCCTTCTTGCCTCTTCTTCGGTTGCAAATGAGTTAGCTGAAGCAGATTTAGGTGACGATACAAACGCATTAAAATCCTCTGGCTGTCCGCCTGCACTAACAAGATCAGAAAGTCTCTTTACCCTAAACCCACTAACAGATGCGGTTGAAACAATTTTTCGTGCCAACGCGCCTTTTAGTGCAAGTAGTTTTTCTTCTGCGTATGGGAAATATGGGTTGGAAACTATTTCGTTCATCAGTGCGGCATCTTGATCCGACATTGCACCTGGTCCAGCAATGGCCAATCTTAACTGGCCTCGCAAGCCACCCCTAATTGCCTGCGCCCTTGCATAGTTTGCGATACTCTTATCATCCTTTAGTTTGATTAGGTCATCTATGTTTTGAGTTGCAGACGAGAAATCAACTATAGCTTTTCGCATTTCATTCGTTGCCTGCTCGTCTCTCCCAAACCCCTCAAGTCCAGGGATGGTGCGCGATGACTCTAAATCTTTTTTGAGTTGTTGTTTCTGGATCGGCTCAAACATTGAGTAAGCGGACTGAATCGCATCCGCCTCTTCTGGCGATTGCGCGCTTGCAAGCCTTTGCTTGTATCCTTGTATCATTTTTGCGGTATCTTCAAACCTTCTTTTAATTGTAGATGTCTCGCCAGCAGCGTATGTTCCTCCAGTCGGAAGCGGAACAGCTCCTGTTAGACCCTCTAAATCTTTTCGCATTGCTTCGCGCGAGGCCAAAAAGGCTGCACGATCTAATTGCATTTGATCTTCTGCGGTTCCAATTCTATTTATTTCTCCAATTGCAGCTTGTTTTGGCATAATAGGTCCAGCAATTTGTGGTTGCAATGGAGTTGCTGCTGCCGATATGTTTTGCCTTCTTTTTGAAAGATCAGATAGCAATTCATCTTGTAGCTGCAAATTTCTTTCAGATTCTTCAAGTCTTCTGCCTAATCCAGCGGCAACTTCAGCAGAATAGCCTGGTTGGTTTCTCTTGCTCTCTTCGTCCATTTTCTGAATTTCAAGGCGAAGCTTCTGCATCTTGAGAGAATCTTCTTCTGCGGCCATCGCAAGTTTATTGCGCATGGCTTGGTCATAGTCACGTCCCGCTTGTGTTATGGCTGGCATAAATCAATAAAAGAACGCACCCGACGAAGGTGATCCAAAAAATCCACTAGGAGCCGCAACTTTTCCGAGCGATGCTACTCCTCCAGCAATATCAGCAAACTGCTGCGCACCAGTCTGCTGCCTAGAAATTGCACCAACCTGCGCACCATAGGTGCTGGCTCCATAGTCAGCCTGCGAGCGATAAAGCTGGTTAAACGCATTAGTAAGCTGGACTGGAATCTGCTGGTCAACCGCTTGATAGAAGTTAGCAGCCGTAGACGGCTGCTGATTAAACCCACCAGGCAAGGCTTGGTTGGCTTGGATATACTGCTGCATCGCGCTCTGCTGTTGCCCCGTGCGTGCGCCTGCGAGATTGTAGATGGAAGGTCCGCCACCAATGAAGTTAGCGGCTGCACCCAGCCTGTTTTGACGCAATGCGTCACGGAACGCTATATCAGCTTTGAGCGCATCACCACTCGATAAGCCAGATCCAAGGAAGTTTTGCGCTGCCCCGTAGCGTGCCAACTTGCGTTGCTCGCCAGCAGCACCGATCTGTGAGGCTTCCTGTACTGCTGGTCCTAGACCAAAGACGTTGCCACGGGCAGTCTGTGCGGCTCGGATAGATTGCTCGTATCCACGCCGTTCTTCCGCACCAATGGTCGAACCAAGGCGTAATTGATTAAGAGCTTCGTCTTCGATGGTCTGACGAATCTGCTCAGTCTCTGGCGTTGTCGTAGCTCCAATTGGCTCAGTTGCCATCTGGCGATACTGCTGGCCCAAGCCAACCGCAGTACGGTAGGAATCGGGATCAATCTGGAAAAGCTGTTGTGAAGCACGCTCTTCGGGTAATTGGACAAAGGATCTAAACGAGGTGATCTCCTTTAGTCCTTCTGGGCTATCTATCGTGATAGGCTTGAAATTCTTTTGCATATCCTGCGCGCCAGTAACTGCGCTAGTTACGCTTTTCAAATCATCGTTGAGTTGCTTGACGAACACCTCGGAGGAGGTGCGCCTAGCATCGCCAGCGGGAAGGCCAGCAAGAAGTTGATTGGCCGTGTTTAGACGTTCTTGAATCCCAGCAATCTGAGTGTTGCCGCGCTCAATCACGCTGTTTAAGCGGGATAGCTTTGAGTTGTTGTAATCTTGAACAATTTGATCGTCTGATACTTGGAAGTTTAATTTAGATCCAAGGTCGGACGATCCATAATTACGATCAGCGGAAAGTTGTGATAAGGCTTGGTTAAAGGCTGGGCCTGCGGGACCAACAGTTCCGCCCCCAGATTGTTCGCCAGTAAGAGCGCGGATTTGATCGGATAAGGTGTCGTATTGCTTTTCCCTAGAAAGAATTGGATCAATTCTTCCCCTAATTGCTTCATCTATCCGCATGTTTGTAATTGAATCATTTGCGTCTGTTATAGCTGCATCAAGATTATATCTTCCGTTTCCTATTGCATAGCTATCTGGATTTAGTCCCATTGCCCCTATGTAATTGCGCACTTCGGAACTTGCGTCTGCTCCGTATTTTGCCAAATCTGCTCCTTTGGGTTCACCAGCTCTTCCGCTGTAATATAGGTATCTAGACCCAGCAGCCGCACCGCCACCATGTTGGCTTGCGCTTTTAATATCGGCTATTGAGATTACGCCTCTAATTTGTTGTGGTGTCATGTTAAGCAGTTAGATTTGGATTACCAATGTTCGTGCCAATCGTGCCATAGAAATCAACTGGTCCTGGCTGGCGGTTGAACGCCACATTCTGCTCAACTGAGCCGTAGGGTGAAGTGCCATACAAACGCTCGAATTGGCGAGTCATCTGATCCCCTAGCCCACGATTCAAGGCATACGCCTGTGGGCTAGTCTCATACTGCCTGCGCAACCCCTCCAGTGTGCGTTGCGGTCCGTACTGCCGTTCTAGCTGCATCCCAGCCTGCACGCCTGCCTGCTGGTCTAGGGCCGATAACTGCCGTTCCAAACCGCGCTGGGCTGGTAGATACTGAACGCGAAGCTTGTTTTCCAAGGCTGCCATCTCTGGAGCCTTTTCAATATAAGTATCAATGTTCATCCTGTACGCAGCCGCATTAGCTTCCGCAACCTTTTGTGGATCGGGCGGAGGGGGCGGTGAAGGAATAGAAGGAGATCCACCCACGGTGTTAAACCCTAGCCTTTCGCATAAATGTCATATAGTCGTAACTCCTTGGTTTTCCAGAACGATTAAAGGTGATCCGCTTGCGAGGACCAAAACGCTCCCAAAGGAGCAACAGCAAGCAACGTAGAGATTTACCACCCTTTGAGGAGATCGTCAAGTCAACAAAGACATTCTCCCCATCTTCGCTATGCACATAATGGTCAGCCTTTTGGCCGTCCTTGATGCACCTAGCCAGAGCCACGCCTGCTATCTCCTCCCCATCCTTGACCACGCCTACCATCCCCTGCTTCTCGAACCAGCCGTACCAATCCTCTAGGTTGGGCCACATGGACTCAGGTACGCCACTTTGTTCAATATATTCAACAGCCGTCATATTGTTTGCTGGATCTGAACTGTATCTGGATTGGCCGCAGCCGTGATCTGGCGGATAGCCATCTTGTTTGCTGAACTAGAAATCTTGATATTGATTAAACGCCACTTCTCGTACTTGCGCAGATCGCTGGCAAGCTTCTTCTTGACCGAGGAAGGCAGGACGGCTGGCAAGGTAAATGGCAAGGTTAGAGTTGAACTTGCAATGTTAATGTTGGGAGCAACGCTGACATCCCCTACATCCACATCACGCTGGATGAAGATGTTGGCATCATTGGAGAATGAGTTGTCAAATACAACCTCGAAGTGGCTACCATATTTTAGGGAGAAAGGATCTCCAAAGTTAAAATCTTTGGTTCTTACAAATGATTCATAAGCTGTTCCAGAATCAACGTAATCAGATGAAGTAGTCCCAGCGGGAGTTTTATACCCAGCATACTTGCTAATAAGTCCTGTTGTATTTTTCAACATCAACCTTGAGCCTTCTGCGTTGAAGTTGGTTAAAGCAAACTGCATTGCCTTGAGAGTCCAAGTCCCCTCAAACGCCCCTAGCGCGGTGTTGTAAACCAGCAAGGTATCGTTGGTATCATTGGCCTCAGTTGGGATAGCCAGAAAGTATCTATTGTCGTAATACATGGCAGTAGATACTGCAATAGCCTGCGTGTTGATGCTCTGGATAACGTCTTTAACTATCTCGGAAATTGGTATTCCAACTGAGCTAAAGTCATCCGCTACTGACCGCACCAGCGACCTGATGCCGTTGTCAGACAAGAACAATATGTCGCTACTTACTTGAACCGCAGTGCCAGTAGCAACGCACCCTGTATTGTTGGATATGATAGACACAATCCAATCGGCTGCTGTGGTTGCATCGCTAGGGATATCTACTTGGAATACCCTGCGCTTCTTGAACACGATGATCCTATTCTTGTAGTACGGAACGATTGCAGTTATCTCGTCACCATCATCGCCGTTGACAATAATGCTGTTGGCCGCATCCCATATTGAGGGATCTAATATGTCCGAGGCGTAAAGCGTGTTTCGGTTAGCCCCAGAACCAACTGCAAACAACCTGTTCTCTGTGTTAATCAAAAGCCTCAAGCCCTGTGGTGGTGGGCTGACCGTGGCTGTGGCAGTCGCGCCTGACCCATTGCCAACGATTGTGATTGTAGGTGCTGCCAAATAACCAGAACCACCATCAACAACAGTCACGCCTGTTACTGCGCCACCAGCAACTGTTGTAATAAAGGTTGGCACTGTCCCGCCCAAATTGGGTCCAGTAGCAATTGCCGTTGCGCTGGTGTATCCGCTTCCAGCAGTAGTAACTGTTACAGCGCGAACCTTGCCCCCTTGCCTTGTAATAATGCTACCATCCCAATAATGAAAGTCTCCGTCAGCATCGGCTAGGTACATCTTGTCGTTAAACTGAGCCATCGAAACTTCAGTTGCGCTGTTGACTGAATAACCATTAGCCCACTGCTGAGTTGTGTAAGAGTTCCATGTGTTTGTTAATTGAAGCCAAGTAGCATCAATTGGATGCATGGTTGCAGTGCCATTTGAATCAATGCTAAAAAACCTTCCGTTGGTTACAGTCAGCAACTGCTCGTTGGCAGCAGTCTCGTAGTAACGCATCCCGCCAACAGAACCAACCGCGCTGGTGGCAGTAGTGCAAAAGTTTGTTGTGCCAACGCGAGTTTCAAGATTGCCCTTTGGGGAAAGGGTCATGTTTTGTAACTGCTGTACTTGATTCTCGGCTAGTAAGTCAGATTGCAGGCCGCTGGCTTGACCGCCTAAAAAGCTCCTAATGCCGTCAAACGCCAAGAGATCGTCTAGGTTATTGTCGTAGTAAGGCATGACTGCCTCCCTTTAAGCCGAGAACATTTCTTCTATGGTTAGCTCGCCCAAACTTTGCGGAGTGATCTGCTTGATGCCGCCAACCTGGCTCAACTCGTAGTTGGCCATAGCTGCAAGGTCAGAGTTAGCAGTTTGCGTGATGGCCTGCGCCTTGGCATATTGCCGTTCACGCTCAAGCGCATCAGAATGAGTCAAGGCTAAAACCAAGTGATGAACGTGGGGTAGGCGAAGTTCGTCATTTAAGGCGGAACTAGATGGAGGAAAGTCAACGATGTAGTTTGTCCTAGTAAGACACTTTAGCTTTTCCACAACCCGCAATGGGATTGTGCCAGATGTAGCAAGCCTTGGGTAAAGATTTAGCTCTGCAACGCCACTGCTGTTTCTGCCTGTAAAATGGTAAGTGTCTGGATCTCCAGTACGCGCATCGTCAAGCAATCCTGGGTCTTGGCTTATGATTGTGGCCAAGTCAATCGGATCAACCTCTGCATCGTTGTAAGCAACCGAGAGAGGTGTTTCTACATTGCTGCCAAGCGTGATTGTGCGGTTCGTGCCAACTGAATAGGTGGAGTTGGTTACAGTTTCACGCCAAGGCGCAAAGTCCCATACTCGGCGGTAAGCCAAGCTTGCGGCTTTCTGCAAGAAGGTAAGCGTGTCCGAGTCGGTCTTTCCAACCTTCTCGCCTGCGTATTGGGCGATTTCAGTTAGGGTCATTATTGATTATGGCTTTGAAGGCCAAGCAACACTTTCTGGAGTATCGAAATTTTGAGGTATATCCCTTAAATTCTGTCGGTATGCAGCCCAAGCCAATTTGTCTGCCTTAGAATCAGCAAGCTGAGTCCAATCAGATTTTGATAATAAAGTATCACGATTCAACCTTGTTTGTTCCCATGCAATGTTATTGCTAATGCTATTCCATGCCAAATCAATTTCTTCTTTTGTTGGTTTTTGCTCTGAATTTCCATCAAGCCATACAAGTGTTTCATACGATCCATTGCAAACCCATTGGGATGTTGGCCGAATGTGTTTTATTGCTCTTGCTATATTCATGGTAAGATTTCCATAGCTGTTATTGTTGAAGCCCCACGATAAGTATAAACATTATCTCCGTCTGATATTGATGTATTCAAATACCATGTAGTTCCAAGATATGAAATAGATTGAATTTTGTATGTAACGGATGATGTTGTTGCTGGAGAATCAAGAAAATTTCCACTGATTGTTACTGCATCATCGCCAGACGCTCCAACACTGCCACCAAGTCCAAAAGAAGCACCGCTTGTTGCAATTCTATTGCCTGCCGCAGTTCCAACATTAATTGCGGTTGAATCTCTTAAAAGTCTGATTGCGCTATGATTGTTGCATGATCCAAAAACAGTGTAAAAAATAAGAATTTTGCTTGACGCATTTGTTGGCGTGATGCTTACAGACAATCCTGTAACATCCACAAACGATGTAGATGTTGACGTAAATCCAGACGTGCTTACAGTTGTGCTAACAACTTGAGCAACTTTTCCTGTAGATCCAAGTGCTGCGGTTGAAAGAGTTGTTATGCGACCCTTTGCGTCAACTGAAATTATTGGAATTATTGTGGAAGTTCCGTATGTTCCTGCTACTACTCCAGTAGTCCCAAGCGTTCCTGTTCCCTGGCTTATTGTAAAATCACCTGCAAGTGTTGTGGATAAATTACCAATCGTTCCAGTTGTGCTGTTCAGCGTAGCAATCGTGCCAAGCGTGCTATTGATTGCGCCAGAATAAGTGCCAGTAGAGCTATTTATAAGACCGCTGTATGTTCCAGAGGTAATCGTGGCTGTGCTCGCCGTAAGCGTCTGCACTGTTCCGTTTGTGATGTTGGCGGCAGTCGATGTGGTTGTTCCAGCCGTCAGCGTTGGTATCGTTCCAAGCGTAATACTTGCCGTGCTTGAGGTAAGATTAGGAATCGTTCCAGTAGTAATAGTCGCGCTGGTGCTAATTGTCCTATTGCCCGTAGCCGTGCCGTAGGTCAACGCACCAGATAGGTTTAGGCCAGTATATGTTCCAACAGAAAGAGCATCGTCAAACAAGTTCTGAACTGTTGCACGCCTAGGCGCGCCTGTATCAGAAACACCGCCAACAGCAATCAGAAGCTGGTCGGCAGTCCCTACTGTTGTTAACTCGGTCTGGGTTGTGATTAGGCCAGCGTAGATGCCAGTATCATCAATAAGGTTATGCAGGCCAGCAGCAGTGACAGTGCCGTTAGTGGGAAATGTTTGGGTTCTATTTAGAATTGTTGCCATAAATTAAGCCGTAAACCTCATTGCGGTTGCGTAAATTGTGCCAGCGGGGATTGTTCCATGTGAAGTTATATCTGTATTAAGAATTGTGTATCTAATAACATTTGCACCCTCAACCCTAAATTGGCTCATCATTCTTGCTCCTGCGGCGGGAACTCCAGCAGTACCAGAACTTGAACTAAGTGAAGTAAGTCCACCAAAAACAATATCACCAATCGCTGCACCAGAAACTGTAAATGTTCCAGTTGTTATATTTGATCCACTTGTTATTGAGTCAAGGTCTTGAAGTGTTGCGCCAGTAAATGCAGCAGTTCCATAATTAAATGCTGTGACTCCACCAGTAGAGCCAGTAATCCTAGCTGTTCCAAATGTAGCGGAAGCAATCGTTGATACGTTTACTGATTCAGTTCCAATCGTAGCCGTACCAGTTGACGCTGTGATATTTGAACCAAAAGTAATCGCGCCAAGCTGAAGAGGGATTGTGGCACTGCTAATCGTAGCCGTGCTGATTGTGGCTGTTCCAATCGTAACCGTGCCAGTAGTGGCAGAGATGCTAGAACTAAAGGTGGCAACGCCAGTAACCCCAAGGCTGGAAGACAGGGTGGCTGCACCAGTAACGCCTAAAGTAGAGGAAAGGGTGCAAGCGGCTGTTACACCCAGCGTGGAGGCTAGGGTGGTCGCTCCAGCCGCATTAAGCGTGCCAGTTGAGTTTACGCCTGTCGTAGATAGCTGAAGCGCGGAGGATACGTTGTTGCCATCGGTGATGGTCTGTATCGTGCCGTCAATGCCAGTAAGACCGCTAGTCTTAATTAGCTGGACGTAACTGGTAGAAATGTTCTGCGTTCCTAATGTTGCCATTTTATCTCCCTATCAATTGAAGCGGTTTTTGAGGACATCCCAAGCCATTGAGCAGGCCAGCCCAACGACTCCAGCTACAGCCAGAACCTTCGTCTTTAAGGTTTCCAGCGCACCTAACCTATTAGCAACATCCCCGTGGAAAGCAAGTGACCTTTCTACCATAGAGTAAAGCTGAAGCTGACGCTCCTCCATTCTGGCAAGGCGGATTTCCATGCCCCAGACTTGTTCTTCACTCATGGCTTAGTAGCCCCCAAGTCAGATGCTGCCCCCATATCCGAATATACAGGAAGTGGGTTGTTGTCAACCTTGCGTGGTGAACAGGAGCAGATCAATAAACATATAAATAGAATTTTCATGGATTTGGCAGTTGTGATGTTGGAGGAGTAAAGCTTGCCGTGTATTTTGCTTCTCCTTTTATTATTCTTAAATCATCCATATATCCCATGTAGAAATTTCCTCCACCCTCACCATTGTTAATGTCATTTGCTGCAACAGATAAATCGGCAGTTCCAGAAATGTTTTCCGCACAAGTAAATGTATCCAGCAAACTCCCGCCAATAAAAACCCTAAGACTTGTTCCTTGTCTAGTTATTGCAATATGCGTCCATTGACTTAAAGTTATTGTTCCTGTTGCTGTGAAACTGCTTGCAAATCCAGTCTGAAACACAATATAGCCTGCATTGTAATATAATTGCCATGAATTTGATCCACTTGCATCCCATTTTGCTGCTATGATCTGAAGTGTTTCGCCTTCCATATATAGCCAAGTTTCAATGGTAAAATCTCCAAGTTCAAAATTAAATAAAGAATTATCTGGAACAGACAAATAAGCTCCGCCTCCATCAAAATATCCAGAAGCACCGCCGTATTTGGATTGAGCAGTGCTAATTTGTGAATTACCATTTGCAGTTGCAGTAAATCCATTTAATGATGAATCTATAAAGTTTGTAGATGCATTAGTTCCATTCATGTGCAACAACAAGGATACCGTCCCTGCTGGTGGAGTTGCACCTCCACCAACCTTGCGGATGGTCTGAACTCCTAGTCCTAGAGATAGTCTTGGCATAAAATTAAGCGGCGGTGATGGTGATGGTTGGCGTTCCGTAATCTGTGATCGTGTAAAACCATCCAGTTGTGGGAAGGAGATTTAAATTTCCCGTGTCGTTTGTGGCCTCTCCGCCATACGGTCCAGCAAAGTCTCCGTTAATAACTCTTCTTAATCTCCAAATTGTTCCAGTCCATTGTAATAAGCATTCTTCTCCGCTATCAATAAATTGATACCAATTGATATGCACCCCAGGTATGCTTCTAGTGTAAGTTCCATTTACTTGATCTGCAAATGTAATAAGCAGGTTTGTTGGTGTGGCTGGGTTAATCCCACTAGGTGCGGCTCCGCCTCCACCAACTTTACGGATAGTCTGCACGCCTAAGCCTAGAGACAATCTTGGCATAAAATCACAATGCAATCACCCGCCAAGGGATAGAACCTTTGGCGGTGTGGTTGCTTGAATCATTAACCAGCTATGTAGCCGATCACCTTGCCAGTTCCAGCCGTGTAGCTGTCGAACTCGCCATAGATGATGTTGCCTGAGCCAATCGTAACGCCTGTCAGAGTGCCATCATATTTACCGCTAATTGCGCTAAACGTGGTATCTGAAAGCATTTGGATTGCCCAATAGCCAGGTGCTGCCGTTCCAGTGCTTCCTACGGAAAATCCGTATTGGGCCTGGAACTTATCTAATGCGCGGGACATTAGCTATGCAGGGCAATCCGATAGGATGTGCCGTTAAGAGTCACGTTCAAGGACGCAGGGGCTGTTGCAACTGTGTTAACAGTGCCACCGCTGGAGCTTGCCGTAAACTCAATGACGTTAGCGAAGTTAGCTCCGTTGATACGGACTGCTTTATTCTTCGCCTTAATTGGACTTCGTTGAAACTCATCACTCATTTTATTTTTCTCCTTATAGCCGCACGTTTGATGCTATCTGGCGTGAAGTTACTTTTGAATCTACTGCCAAGCTTTTGTTCTTGGCGGTAGTACCCCTTCATTAAGTTTGTTTGATTGACTCCCAGCGGGTTGTCGAGGGGTTCGCCAACCCCCACTAGGC
>Ga0209087_1001421_pt1 | contig 14073 bp, 8 predicted proteins | sample S_130805_EF_Meta_FD_187321 | JGI IMG/M metagenome (GOLD analysis project Ga0209087, IMG submission 187321) | Freshwater microbial communities from Lake Simoncouche, Canada to study carbon cycling - S_130805_EF_MetaG (SPAdes) (version 2) | ecosystem: Environmental > Aquatic > Freshwater > Lake ...
TACAGAATGACGAAGTAGCAAACGCCGCTATGGCGCAAGCTGCATTGCAGCAAGCACAACAACAGAATCAACAAAACGACCAAGTACGCCAAAATGCGCTGGCCCAAGCGCAAGCAGCTAATGAACAGCGGAAAGCGCGAGAAATCGCCGCGTATCAAGCTAGACAACAGGCCCAACAAAATGCCCAACCTAACGCCCAAGCCAACGCAACACCTGCTCCAACTGTCACTCCCCCAAGTGGAGCAAGCCCTAATGTACCTAGCGAACCCGGAGCAGGAGTATCCCCCGCAGGAGTTGCAACATCTCCACCCCCTAGAGTGGTCCCTGCTGAACAACCTTCTCAACAAGCTGGAGTGGGAGAAGCAACACAGCCCTCTTCAGTAGAATTAGGTTCCCCTGAAGATGAGTGGGATAACCAATTTAGATTTTATTCTTCCGAACCTAAATGGCAAGACTTAGACCCAGAATACAAATTTTTGTGGGAAGACGCGCACAAAAATAAGAGACTTACAACAAGCCTTTTTGATCAATTAGTCGACCTTCAAACACCGGGGATCGTTAGACGGTCTCAGGATTATTTAGGCCGTCCATATTCGCAATCTTACGCTGCTAAAGAGGCGGGGTTACCCGCCGACAGAGCCGCAATTGTAAAAGCAAAGAAGACAAATCGTTTAATTAATAGTTATTTCACCATGCCTCGGGTGGTAGATAACCTAACCAATCTTGCCCACGACATAGTTTTTGGTTCTCGTAGCGCGGCTCGCCCAAAGCTTGAGGAAAAAGTAGAAGATACCGACCTTACAAAGGAGGAACCCAAGAAAGTAGCAGGGCACTACAATAGAACTTCGGCGGCAACTCTTAAAAAATTAGACGCATGGGTACGCGCAAATCTAACTGAAGGCGCGGTGAAAGAGTATGACCGGCAGCTTGACATCCAACGTAGTCATCTATCACGACTTCAGGTTGGGAAATTAACTACTAAAGCCAAAGAAAGAACAGCTAAAGCAGAAAAAGACGCTGACGAAAAAGCCGCTAATGATGCGGAAGCAGCACGTCAAGCGGCAGTCCGTGCTGCCCAGCCTAGCAGCCCAGCGCCCGTTACTGTAGTTGACCCCGCAGCAGCACAACGAAAGCTGGACGAGATCCGCCAGTTAAACGAAGCGAAGATCAAACGAGCAGCGGAACGAGCCAAAACTCCAGAAGAATTAGCCGAACAACGGGCTAAAGAAGCTAAAGGTAAGAAAACTGAGCTTGAAATAGATGAAGCCGCAGAAGAAGCCGCAGAAGAAGCCGCAGAAAATAAACTTTCAACAGAAGCACAAAAAGCTAGAGCACGAGCCGCTGAAGAAGCGGCAAACACCGAACGGTATCTAAAAGAAGAACAGGCTAAAAAAGAAGCGGCACGAGCCGCTGCTCAATCTGCGGCACCCAAACCTGCAGAAGCCCCGGCAATTACTAAACCGGAAAAAGCAGCAGAAGCTAAAAAAGAAGAGGCCCCCGCAAAACCTAGCGGTAACTTGCCTGAAGGCAAAGCGCCACGGAACACAATTGTTTTTAGCAAAGACCCAGAAAACGGGTCTATGTGGACGCCTGAAGCCGCTAAAAATTACGGCGATATGGTTGTATCGGTTACAGGTAACGGACCTAGTGTTATTTTTACCCCACCTATAGATATTAATAACTATAGTGTTACGGGCGCTTATATAAATACAGAGCGTGTAGGAATAAGTTTAGTTACATCAGAAGGAGATGTAGTTTTTTTAAAATTAAAAGATAGTGGAAATCTTTTAGAATTAGAACGTCCTAAAACAGATACATTTGCTAGATTGTATCGTAACAAACCAGACCCTAAAATTGAAACTAAATTTCGTAGGGCGTTTGGTGACGCAATAATTGATGATTTTGTTAAAGGCGTAACCCCAAATCAATTTTTAACTAAGCTTATTGGAGTTGATGTAGAACCGCGTTTCCGTGAAGTATCTGACGCGTTTAATAAACAATTCTTTAGGAACGCGCAGTATGCCGAGGGTGTAGCCTATAAGCCTTTGTCCGACAAGTTCCCTATTTCTCGGGAAGATTTTGCTCGCGCCTTGGGTATTACGACCCACAACAGGGCGTGGCTGGCTACCGACTTCAATGCTGAACTGGCAGATGCGGCTACTAGGGGCGACATGCCAGCGGTGATAAAAGTGCTGTTGGCTAGTAAGAACCCCATCATCCGAGACATTGCACTACGTGCCCAAGCAACGCAACGGTTCATGCCTTCGGATCGGATAAAGATCAAGATCGCTGATGAAGAACTTGCTGAAGTAGATCTAGAGAAGGGTCGCCAACCCGGATCTCTTGCGGGGATGTTTGACGGCAGGAACAATACGATCCTGCTTAACTCCGTATATGCTGGCAGCGAGCACACCATAGCTCACGAGATTGTCCATGGTGTGACGGAAAAAATAATCAAAATGCCTCATCCCGGCAGTCAGCTTGAAGCGGTCAATCGCCTCAAGCGGTTGTATAAAGAGATACTTGCCAAAGCCAAAATCGTCTACGAGACTGACGATATTAAGAAACTCCCATACGGCTTTACGTCAGAGTCTGAGTTTATTGCTGAAGGACTTAGCAACCCTGAGTTCCAGTACCTCCTCGCTGCGCTGCCTCACGAGGGTAAAACCTCCTCAATGTGGACCGAGTTTGTCCGGGCGATTGCCCAACTCTTGGGCTTGAAAGATCACAACGCTCTAACAGAACTGCTGGACATCTACAGCGTCATGCTTGAGCGGGACCTGCCTCCAAACAAAAACGTCAGTGGTGCCGTAACAGCCGCGTTGATTGGGGCTCCTCCTCCACCCAACAACAACTACCCCCTAGTTCCTGACGACCTCCCTGCAAACGCCAGAGTCCCTTCGACGGTATCAACCCCGCCAGCCGCCCTACCCCAAGTTGCATTAAACCGGACAATGGTGGGGCCAATGCAGCAGTTGCTTGACGCCCCTAAAAACAGCGAGTTCTTTATCAACGCAGCAGATGCAGCGGGGCGGTGGGGCCTGTCTTTGCTGCCTACGTGGAACATCGCCGCTAACGCGCGGGACATGGGATTCGATCAGATTGGAGAGATTGAGAACAGCTTGCGTAAAGCTGGCGCGATGAAGGACACAATTCTAAAGCGTAGCTCAGACTTCATGACTAAGGCACTGGCGATTGCCAAAGCTGACCCTGCCGGTAAGAAAGCGATGGACGCCTTCGTGAACCGCGCATCTGATCTTGCTATTGATGTGACCCGCAGCAAAACCCCAACACCAGAGTTTGCCAAAGCACGTCCTGACTCGGTTGCTGACTATGTATCCTTGCGTGCTGAGTACGACAAGCTCCAACCCAAGTTTCAGAAGTTAGCGTCGGATCTTGTTAATCAGTACCGACAGTTCCGTAACGAATACTTCGAGGCCCTGAAAAAGTCTGTGCGCGACCAGTATCAGGATGACCCAGTTAAAGCGGACAAGATCCTGTCTGGATTGGATGAGAAGTACAAAAAGTTCAACGAAGCCTACACGCCATTCGTCCGCATAGGGGATTACTGGATCACGTATGTCAACCCTGACACTGGCAAAGATGTTGCTGAGTCCTACACCAGTCTGGGTGCTCAAAAGACCCGGCTTGATGAGCTAAAGAAAGCAGGCATCGTCTACGTCCAGTCATTCAAACAGACGGACTTCAGGAAGTTCAGTTACAAGAGCGGGCCCGTCAATCAGTTCTTTGACGAGATCAAAGCTAACGTAAACAAAGCACTGCCTATCCACAAGGATGACCCTGCTGATGTGGCTGACCGCATCCGTGAAGCACGTGAGGAAATGAAGGAGCGTCTGTATCAGGCGTCCCTGCTGCTACACCCAGAGTCATCTATGCTTCGGCAGTTCGGTCTTGAACGTAAAGGTACGCTGGGTTATATCGAGGACACCCTCGCTGCGTACGACCAGAAGGCTCCGGTTTACGCTACACAGATCTCTCAAGTTGCTAATAAAGGCGAGATCGAGTATCAGATCGACAGCGCACGGAAGCAAAACGCCAGCAACCCTGATACGAAAATGAGCGACATCATCACGCACGTCGCCAAGATCGTCTACGGGGTAGACACAATCCGCGCAGATGACCCTCTGAATAAGATTGCCAACAACGTAAACAAGCTGGGTTTCACGTACTACATGGGCTTCAACCCTGCGTCGGCTCTTGTAAACATGTTGCAGACGCCCACCGTGATGTTCCCGCTGCTGGCTGGCGAGTTTCATGGGCTGGGCCAACTCAAGATCATGAACACCCTGTTCAGCAACATGACTAAGATCATTAGTGAGTCATTGGGCCAGCAGACGTATGGCGAGAAGTTGGTGGAGTCTGCCGAAGCTAAGATTGACGCCGCTGTTGCCAAGGGCAAGACCCGTGAGGAAGCTATTGCGGCCCTACCCGAGATGGAGCGCGTGTTCCTTTCGTTCCGTGACCAAGGCATCCTCAACGCTGGTGACCCAAGCCACGACTTTGGTTCAGTAACTAAGAATGGGTCGGGTGAAACTTCCGCGTTTGGCAAGGGCGTACATGCCTTTACCAAATATTCCGCAGTCATGTTCCAGCGGGCTGAAGCAATCAACCGTGAGGCTGGAGCGCTTGCAACTTACCAACTGATGAAGCAGCGGTTGAGTGGCAGGGCTGGCATGAAAGACCAAGAAAAGTATGACCAAGCGATCAGCAAAGCTACTGAGATGGTTACAAAAGCGCATGGAGACTACCAACAAGGTCTGGCTCCTAAAATCTTTTTGAACCCGGCGATGCGTGTCATCTTTATGTTCAAGAAGTTTCCTGCCCACATGGCTGCGCTCTACATACGGCTATTTAAGGAAATGTTTAGCAAGGCGGACCCTGATGTCCGCAAAGTAGCCCGCATACAGTTGACGGGGCTGATGGGTATGTCGGCTATCTTTGCCGGGACCATGGGTATGCCGTTCTATTACATCGTTCGAGATTTAATGAATCTTTTCCTTGATCAGGATGAGGATGATCCGTACGACTTTGACTTCGCTTTCTATAACTATCTGTCCGACATGTGGGGCCAGCCCATGGCTAACCGCATCACTCGTGGTTGGCTGGGTGATCTTGGCGGGGACGTTGCTAGTAAAGTAGGTTATGCAAGTTCTCCCCTTTTGGGAGGTACGAAGCAGCTACCGTTCATTGGTGGTCTCTTGGGGCTGCGTGACGGCAAGAACACCGCGTCTACTGAAGATGATCTGAAAAACTACATTGCCGAGGCAGCGGGTGCTTCTGCTGGTATGGCCCTACAGATTGCGCGTGGTGTAGACAAGCTGGCTCAGGGTGACGTGTACCGTTTCTTGGAAGGTGTCGCTCCTATGGCCGCGATGCGTAACATCGCCAAGTCTATTCGGTTGTCCACAGAAGGCGCACTCACAACTCGTGGCGAACCAATCATCGAGGACGTGACTTTAGTTGAAACAATCCTGCAAGGGGCGGGTATTACTCCTCAGCGGTTGGCAAGCCAATACCAACTCAACGCTTGGCAAAAAGATATAGAGAAACAGCTTCTTGACCGTAGACAAGGCTTGTTGAATCAATATTTCAACGCCCGTACGCGTGGAGACTTTGAAACGGCGTCTGATGTCAGGGAGGAGATGAGGAATTTCTCTCTGATGAACCCTGAGAAGGGGCTGAAGATTACCGAAGATACCATCACCGCCTCTGCCCGCACCCGTGCCCAACAAAGCAAGGACACCAAGGCGGGTATCTACCTCTCCAAGCCATTCCGTCAGCGTTTTGCCGAAGTGCCGGTATACGCAGAGGAATAAAAAAACCCCGATGCCGTCCTTGAACATCGGGGTTAACCCTTGGAGAAGGGAGAGGAGAGAGAGCAATCAGCCAGCAGTATCCCCTAAATTTGGTACAGCATCAAGTACTATAGGGTCCATACCGGCCTTGTCCATATCAATCTCTAGTGCCTCGACCGCCGTGGCAGTGATGTGCGTACCCTTGCTGAGTCTTTTCTTGACGTTGTTCAAGTAGATACCAGCGTCACTTAGATCTTTCAACACCTCCTTGTATGTCAACTGCTGGCGCGTGCAAAAGTCACGCATCCCTCTGGCAGAGATGTACATGCGCTTGGTGTCGGGCTCGATGCGGACTATGAGGTCACTGCGGGGTTCTCGGATTGCAGCCTCGGGTAATCCGGAACGTAACGAAGAATTCTCGTTAATAATCAGTATGTTAGCCATGTGCTCGTTGATAAATTCTCCGAGCGTAGATATGGCATCGCGCCCCTTGACATTCATGGACGACTGCATCCGACTAAACTCATCCAAGGTCCACTCGTAGACCCTCTCCATATCGTATTCAATCAGGCCCAAGTCACGCGCGATGTGTCCACCGGATAGGTTGGACGCTACTGTTGCAGACCAGAACCGCTCCCGACTCGTGTAATTCAGAGCCTTGTCCAGCTTCTCTTGGATACGCATACGCAGGGAGTTAGCCTTGTCCTTGTTGGCGACCACCCACTGCATGTAGGGGACCCCGGCGTGTCCGTAGTTCTCAGCCAGCTTGCTAAACAATCTATCTGCTGTTGCTTTATCTAGGTTGCCAACCCTGTCGATCTTGTATTCGATGATCCGCATGGACTCCCCGTCAGGGAACGCCTTCAGTTGTAGCAACTTGTCGTAGAGCGATGAGTTGGAGGTGCACAGCATGATCATCGACCAGCGAGTGTGGTTGACCCGCTCAGAGTTAGACTGACTCTGCATCCGGTTCTTGCCCCGACCATGGGTGACGGTGTAGGAAGTATCCGAGATCAACTCGGACTTCATGTTCGTTATTTCGTCCAGCGTCCCGGCGACGTTAGACAAGACCCCCATGCGATGAATCCGGGCGTTCTGCGTATCGTCTGCCAGCATCATCAGATCAGTGGGGTGTCCGAACACTGAGTTGCACATCCCCAGAATCGTGGACTTGCCGGTTCCTGACTCGTTGTTTAGCAGGTTGATGATCGACCCGCGATGGCCGGTGAATTTGAATAGTGGACTGCCAAACGCAGTACAGGCAGCGAATGCGTGTGGCTCAAACCCCGGTCTGTTGTATATGTTAAAGACATCTTGCCATTCTTTAAGGGTGCCTTTGGGTTCAAACATGGGTGTGACGTTCTTGGTCTGCACGGATGGCGGGGTATAAATCACACCCGTGGGCGTAATCTCTGACTCCCCAACTACGAACGACTCATCGTTCTCAGTCCATCCAAAATGCGTATGTGCTTTCAATGCTTTCTCTGACACTTGCAACTCCTTTAGTACTCTGGTTATGTAACTCATGATGTTGTCCATCTGCTTGCCGTAGGCGAAGACTCCGTTAGAAGCCAGCAGATCCCTGCACTTGTCTTTCGATAGCAGGTCGCCAACCGGGGTAGTGAATTGGCGCAGACCGTCGCGGGGTAGATGTAGCCGTAGCCACGCTATCTCCCCAACCCCTTGCTCGTATAGCCGCTGAGTCACAAAAAAATCGTGCTCGTAAACGCATGTTTCTTTCTCGCTATCTCCATCCTTCTCCTTCCAAATACCCCCCGCCTTACCACGAAAGTAGGGCCATGGTAGCGACGGTATCTGATACTGAACCGCAATTCCTGCGGAGTTAAACGCCGCAACGGTAGTCCCCGGTTCGGCTTTCTCAATCAATACCCCTAACTGGATCGGACTCGTGATCTTCTCGTAGTGGGGGCAACCCTGACATACCCCCGGTGCTAGGGTGTCAAAAGTTTTACAGACATAAGGTCCCTTGGTCTTCTCTGCTTTCTGCCTAGTCTCATCTGCATCGTAGTTAGGGTGATCCTTCGACATCTTGTGGATGGAAGTCTCAGCGTCGTCGCAGTACCATGCAATCGACAACCCCGCTCGCCACATCGGCTCAGCAACCGACGCTTGATCGGTGACTATGTGCTTGATGTGAGCGCACCCCTCATCTTGCAAACTACGTTTAGCAATCAGGGAAAACTTCGTTGCCTTATTATTAAGCAACGCTTTCGTGGCTTCATCTAACTGACGGCGCGGACCCAACTTACTATCGGGCTTCGATACTGCCAGCCCCTTCTCCCGCAGGGTAGTGACCTCCAAGATATTGAGAGGGCGCACCGCCTGATGGATGATCCGCACAATATTGCGGGACGTGACGTGTGTAGTGCCCGGAACCCGAAGAATCCGAGACGCATCAGTAGTACAGGCATTGTCGATGTCGAGCCCATGCTGAGCCCCCAGTACCGCCATCCCCCGCGCGATAGGTTGCCACTCTTCCTTCGTAATCTCAGCTTCAAGCGGCCAGTACACATGCAACCCACCGCCCGAGTCAACGACCCACGGATCAGGTAGTGCGGTGTCTGTAACAAATTTACGAAGGGCAAGCGCCGCTTCTGTGCGGTCTTTGTAGACAGCCGTCTCCTTGTGGGAGGGTGTCTCTTGCGTATCGATATCAAACCAAACTGCCTTGGCAAAAGCCGCGTTGTCACCCTCACGACTGTCACCATTGACAAACGAACTAAGTGCGAAGTAAGTGTTTAATCCTTTACTTTCAAAATCTAACGCCCCCTGCTCTAGTTCTGCAAAGTTATTTGCGGCTCTATGCAGTATGATGGTTTTCTTAGGACCACCGCCTTTCTTAATGCCAACGGCAAAGTAAATGCCGTGCCCCGGTCCCGGCAGGACCGCCCTAAATAGCGACTGCATATCACCACTCGATATTGTGGAAGTCTGATATTAGTTCTTTAATCCTTGGTAAGTGGAGGTTCTTGTTAGGAAGCGTCCGTCCTGTAAACCACATATAGACAGTCATGCGGGACACTTTGAGATGACGGGCAACTTTAGCGGCGGGTATGTCACGATCAATACAGAGCAAGCCAAGTTTGACTCCCGATTTTTCGGGGTCAGCTTTCTTGACCTGATCTACAAATTTTATGCTGTAGCCAAGCATGGTGGTCCTTGAAGGGGAGATGTAAAGCAATGCTTTACATCTCCAGAGGTCTTAATGAGCGAGGCCGTTCGCCCCTGCCCTACGTGCGTCTGCTTTAGCTTTAGCCGCAATAGCGAGCTTGAGCCCCTGCGCCCGCATCTGAGCCCGACGCTCAGGGGAGATTAACATAGGCTTACGCTCTTTTTTCTTATCAATCTCCACCGCTTTCGGGGTTACCACCCCGTTCTTGGCTTCGTAAATCGACGCCCAGTAGGCTAGTTGCTGGTTAAACGTACGCATCTCATTTGCGGCGATCCCAGCGATCCTCTTGGCGAGTTGCTCTTCAATCGGGAATTTAATTTTAGGCTGTTTCATGATTACTCAAAGTTAAGGAAAGTGCCGGGTAGGACCCAACCCGGCGTGGGTTCGAACTCTTATTCCTCGTCGTCCCAGCGGCTCATAACATCATCAGCCGTCTTGGGTTTCGGAGCTTCGGGCTTGGCGCGTTTGATGGGCGCTTTAACCGGAGGGGCCTCCTCTTCTTCCACTTCCGCTACAGGAGCGGGTGAAACTTTCGGGTTCTCCTTCGGGGTTACGCCGGGAGTTGCGCCGTCAGTCTTGCCGGGGTTGAATGCAATTGCATTGTGTGCTTCTTGAGTCTGCCCCTTGCTTTGCACGATCAACCACTCCGACTCCTCCAGAGGGCGCACCGCCTTGAAGAAAAGTTTAGGAGTAGCCGAGTCCGTGTCGAACCGCATTTCAGTCACAACTGCGGTGATCGGAACCCCGTGCCCTGCCAGATAGCGCGTGTACGCTTCCAGTGGGAGCTTGCCACCCTCAGGCTTGCCGAACAACGAGGTAGCTGGGATGACTAGCTGGTAGACATCACCCTCAATGTCATTCGCCAACAACACTGCCAGACGGTGCGAGAACCGGCAAGCGCGTGAGTTGTTCTGCCCACTACCCGCGATATTCTGCGGACAGCTTGCACAGTTCTTTGCCTGAGGTTTTTCAGACTCAGCATCGGGCTTGATGCCGTCATTGCTGAAGCAAGCAGGAAGAACTTTCTCCCCTTCCTCATAGACCCCAGCGTAGAACGTGCGGCTATGCGACGGCGCGGCGGCGGCAATGACCACCTGCATGAAGCGATCATCAGACTTGGCAATCTCTTGCCCGCCTACGATCATACGGAACACCGACCCACGGATCGAAATCCGCTTAGCCTGTGAACCACCCATGAGGGATTTTGTGGTGCTGTCCATCTGCATGGAACGCAGGTAGGACGGCAGGTTTCCTTTGAACAGAGCTAGTTCGCTCATTTTGATGCTCTCCTGACAGTAATGTCATAGCGGTTGTCGACGTTCAGACCCTTGGGCATAAGATTGGGATTCTCTTGAAGAAACTCTTTCATGTTGCCCTGATGGATGCGCTTTTCCAGAAGGCCAAGCTCACCCGAATTTGCGACTAGCTCGTACATCGCGTCCCAGTCCGAAGTCCAGTAGCGAGTCCTAACCGTTCGCATCACCGTGCCGCCACTCGTCTTTAAAGTGTCTGCACCGGTATCCTTGCAGATCTCCAGAAGCTGATGGGAGATGACCTCCAACTGCTCCGCAAGCTCTGCGTCTTCCTCTTCAAATTTGCTCTTTAGAGCGTTACGGGCGTCACGTATCTTGACGTACACCCTTGCTAGTTTGTCTGCTGACATTTGTTCTCTCCTCTAGTGAGTTGACACTGTACACCCCTTATTTGGCAGTGTCAAGCACTTCTTCGCGGTAGAGACCAACTATTTTTGAATGAACGTCCTCGCGCTCACGGAGCATCTTGTAGATCTTGCGCTCGACCGAGCTACCCACGATGTGGATGACAGTCACGGGGTGCTTCTGCCCAGCCCTATGCACCCGAGCGTTTGCCTGTAAATATGTTTCTAAAGACATAGTGGGGCCGTACCACACCACCGTGTCAGCGGCAGTAAGTGTTACTCCATGCGCGGCGGCTTGGGGTTGAATGATTAGAACCTTGGGGTCTGGCGTGGTCTGAAATATCTTAAAGATATCAGTCCTCCTCCCTGCTGATATCTCGCCTGATATCACTTCCGAAGTGAACCCCTCTTTGGAGAGGTGCTCTTGGACTAGCTCGATAGCGTTCTTGAAGGGGACGAACACCAACACCTTGTTGCTTGTCTCTGTAATAATTTCAGACAACACGTTCAGCCGTGACGATGCGTCGAAGTTCACGCTTTCTCTTGAGTCTGTGTACACCGTGCCACACGCCATCTGGAGTAGCTTGTTCATAAGAACTGCGGCGTTGACTGCACTGATCTCCTCGTCAGCAGCGGAGACCATGTTGTGGACCAGCATACTTTTGTAGTAAGCCTGTTGGGTCTTGGTCATCGGTACGTCCCGGTCAACGTACGTCATATCTGGCAGGTCTAGGCAGTCGGCCTTTAGGAAACGTATCGCTGGCTGCAACACCCTATGCACAATATCTTTAGCGTTGTCCCTTGGCAGGTAGCGGTACTGCGTCAGGCGGTACATCACCATATCGCGGAACACCCCTGCAAACTTAGGCACGTTGGTAGGGTTAACTAATCTGGCTAGTCCGAATGCGTCCACGGGAGATTGCGCGGCGGGTGTGCCTGTGAGCATCCACAACCAGCGGTTCTCCTTGACCAGCCGGTTCATAGCCTTCCAACGCTTGGTAGTTGCAGTCTTGTAGGCTGACGCCTCGTCGATGACGATCAGGTCAAACTCAGCCGCATCAATTTCTTTCTCGACGATCTCAACACCGTCGTAGTTGATGATGACGAACTCGGCACCACCGTCGATAATCTTCTTTCGTTTTTCTGAAGAACCATGCGCCACGTCCACCGTGCGGTGCATAGCAAACTTGAAGAGGTCCGACTGCCATGCCGACTGCATAATGGACAGGGGACATACCACCAAGACCCTACGCAGGAAGCCCAGTGACATGAGGTAGTCAGCCGCCCAGATGACGCTACCCGTCTTGCCCGTGCCCTGCTCGTTGAAGCAAAAGGCTCGCTTGTGCATGGTCAGGAACGCGGCGGTTTCTTTTTGATGGGCGAAGGGCCTGTACACCCCCGGCCACTTGTAGTCCCGCTCGATGGGACTAGGTACATTCTTGATCTTTAAGATCTTTAGCGCATGCGTCTCAGGTATGCCCCACGGCACTAGCACCTGCGATATGCCGTCTACTTTGTTTACTAACTTACTTGTTTTTATTGCGTCTAGAACTCTCTCGGGCCTATTGAGATTAAGTAGTAGGCCCTTCCCCTCTAGTATTTCCATGCTCTCTCACTTGTTCTTCTTGACCGTGTGGTCAGAATTTCTTTGGAAGGATCGGTTGTCGCTTGGGCTCACTAAGCGTAGGTTACCCTTTGCATTAGTCCCTCCTTTAGAGAGGGGCTTGACATGATCAATGTCTTTTCCGGTTCTGTCAACCCCTTCCGCATCCATTTTGCGCCGTGCCCTAGCACGGGCGGCACGTGGGGCTTTCTCGTCACGCTTCTGCTCCATCTCCCACTCGTGTTTGTAGGGACGGGGCTTCTTGGTGTAGGGCATTTTAGTTTCTTCCGTTGTGTGGGCAGATAGCCACAGGGCAATATTTATGACAGGTGAAGTTAGGCTTGGGGTTCCACACGTCGGTAGCGTAGGCTTCCTTGAACGGAACGTAGCTATCCCGAGTCTCCTGCATAAGCCGAGCCACGGAAGATTCTCTATGGTACTTGCGTTTCACCAACTCGTTGGCTACTACGAAGATCAGCGCGGCCTTGATGACCTTGACGCTGGGGAAGTGTGCGAACGTAGCTAGGGCAAGGAGGTCTAACTGTACGGTGTCCGCGTAGCGGGAAGTCTTTCCCGTCTTGTAGTCAATTACTCTGGAGAGTTCTCCGTTGACTACGATCAAGTCCGCTATGCCCCGCCACCACACTTCGGGGTCATGGAATGTGCAGGGTGTGCCGTCTTCACGCAACCCCATCTTGTACTCCGCGTACTTGTCACCCTCGTACGCATCAATCTTGTTCATGTACCCCTCCATGTATTTATACTCGGGAGGGATAGGTTTTTTCTCAGTGATGTAATCTTCGGCGGCTTTGTGTACGGCACTGCCGTATAGCAACGCTTCGGTCTCTTTGTCCTTAAAATCCTTCTGAACCTTCAGGTGGTAATACTTTTTGGGGCATTGCTTGAATAGCGACATCCCGCTGTATGACCACGAGATAGGTTTGTCAGGAGTCTGCATAAGTTGGGCCGCATCCTATTTCGCAATCTACGGGTAAACCATTAGCCCATTTAGGAACCCAGCGCATACATTCCTGAACATACGCCATCGCCTCAGTAGACTCCTGCTCTGGAACAATTATAGACACTGCATCATGAACTGTCAAGACAGGACGGTACTTCTTTGCGATCTTCAGCATCTGCTCACCCACAATGATCCGGGCGAGAGCTTGCACCACGTTCTCCACCAGCTTACCACCGTAGAGCTTCACGTTCTTCTCACGCAGGGTGCTGTACATCCACCCTTCTGACGGTGTAGTTCTCAGGTCGTCGTACTCGATCTTCATGGTGTTGGGCAGGATGACGTACTTGTTCCCTACCTCCAGCAAGTCGTTTCGACCAAACGTCCACCCCGTGGAGGTAGCCATATAGTGTATGGCTCTGTCAGCAATTCTCCACAGACTCACAATCTTGGGATTGACGCCCCGGTACACTTGGATGATGCGCTCGGCCTCGGCCATGGTGATCTTTGTCCCCTGCTTGATAGCCAGCATGTTCAGCATGTGGTGAAACTTGTCGTGCCCCATGCCGTACCCGCACCCGAGGATCACGGTCTTACCAAAAAATCTTTGCTCCTTGGTGATTTCGGTGACCGGTGTTTGGTAGATCTTAGATGCCATGATCTTGTAGACATCCTCACCGTTAGCGAATGAAGTTACCAAGTCTTCCTGTTTAGCCAGCCACGCAAGGGTACGCGCTTCGATCTGCGAGGAGTCGCACGAGATGATGACGTGCTCTGCCGGTGCGCGGAGAGACTTCTTCAGGGCGGAAGCGTTACCCCTACTAGGTAGGTTCTGCATATTAAGTT
>Ga0209087_1001423_pt1 | contig 14057 bp, 20 predicted proteins | sample S_130805_EF_Meta_FD_187321 | JGI IMG/M metagenome (GOLD analysis project Ga0209087, IMG submission 187321) | Freshwater microbial communities from Lake Simoncouche, Canada to study carbon cycling - S_130805_EF_MetaG (SPAdes) (version 2) | ecosystem: Environmental > Aquatic > Freshwater > Lake ...
GGACACGCAAAGAAGGCAAGAACCCCAACGGCGGGCTGAACGCCAAGGGGCGAGCCTCTGCGAAACGCGAAGGGCACAACTTGAAACCGCCGCAACCCGAGGGCGGCTCAAGGCGCGACTCTTTCTGTGCAAGGATGAGTGGCATGAAGAAAAAATTGACATCCGCAAAAACAGCGAACGACCCGAACTCTAGGATCAACAAGAGTCTTAGAGCTTGGAACTGCGCTGATGGCGGGTACATAAAAGAAGCTGATGGCATAGCCCAAAAGGGCAAGACCAAAGGCAAGATGTGTTAATGGAAATGATTGTCTGGAACTCACTCTTGTCCGCTCTTTCAGCCATACTCATGTGGGTATGGAAAGACAAATCGGACGAGTTAAAGCGGGTAGAAATCCTGCTCAACCGAACACGCGAGGAGATTGCCCGTGATTACGCAACTAACGCAGAAGTGCAAAGAATTACTGACCACATTGACCAACGCTTTAACAAGATTGAAGCAAAAATTGACCAGCTTCTTCAAGCGAGGACCTGATGCCTAGCACAAGCAAGAAACAACACAATTTCATGGAAGCGGTGGCTAATAATCCATCGTTTGCCAAGAAAGCTGGTGTCCCTCAGTCCGTTGGCAAAGACTTTGCTACGGCTGATAAAGGCATTAGTTTTAAAGGTGGGCCGCGTACGCGTCCTGATTTGCAAAAGGTAAACAAGCCCGAAACTCTTCAGGGCAAGACCGAACTTTTTAAAGAAGGTGGCAGTATGGCAAGCAAAATGAACCCCGGATTTATGGCGATGATGGCTAAGAAGAAGGATGCAAAGCCTTCTGCAATGGGCAAGCCAACAATGAAAGCTGGTATGAGCACGGCAAAGGATGGCATGAAAAAGCCTACTCCTATGGCTAAAACTGCTATGCCCGGCGACACGATGGGTATGAAAAAAGGCGGCATGAAAAAGATGGCTGCTGGTGGTTTATCTGGTGGGCACAAGGCCGCTGATGGTGTTGCTTCTAAAGGCAAAACCAAAGGCAAACAGATCGTCATGTCTGGTAGCAAAGGCATGAAATCTGGCGGATATTGTTAAGGAACGGTCATGGCTAAAGACTACAAATACGAAGACTCTACCCCAGTAGACGAACCTGTTCGTAAAGGCAGAACAAAAACGCAAGAATCCGGTAGTGATATCCGTGTTGATGGTAAACCGGTTAAAGGCGACGGTATGTTTAACGTACCAACTGTTAAGACCCCACCCATGTCAGCTGCCCGTTCGCAAGAACTTATGGAAATGTATACTGAAAAACGTAAAGGGCCAACATCCAAAGTGAACGCTATGGGTGATACCTACGCTAAAGGCGGTTCAGCTTCTTCTCGTGCAGATGGATGCTGCACTAAGGGTAAAACCCGTGGGAAGATGATGTAACTATGATGTCAAGTCGCGGTATGGGCGCTATACGCCCCTCCAAGATGCCCAAAGGCAAGAAGACTGCCCGAAGGGATGACACTGACTTCACTCAGTACGCAAAGGGTGGCGAAGTCTGGGATAAGAAACGCCCCAAGAGCCTTGGTAAATCTAAAGAACTTACTGAGGATAAGAAGACACAGGCTAAGTCTAGAGCGCGTAGAGCGGGAAGACCTTATCCAAATCTTATTGACAACATGTGGGCAGCAAGCTAAAGGAAAATCATGTCACAGTTCACTCTAACCGCTGAAGAAGACGCAATCGTTATTGATGCTCTTCGTTCTAAAGCCAACGAATACCAAACTCTGTATGGTGCCGCTGACCCTACGTTAGAAGCGTTGGTCGTTAAAGTTGTTGGTCAATTCTCAGCCCCTGTGGTTGTAGAAGAAGCTCCAGCACCTAAAGCTAAGAAATCCAAAGCAGCTACTTCTGAAGAGTAATAATGGCTAGAACTTCCGGCGAACTAATCTTTAACCTTGACCTAACTGAATTGGTCGAGGAGGCGTTTGAACGCGCCGGTAGTGAACTACGCACGGGCTATGACTTGCGCACTGCACGTCGTAGTCTCAACATTATGTTTGCTGATTGGGCAAACCGTGGCATCAACATGTGGACAATCGAGCCGGGGTCTATCACCCTAGTTCCCGGCCAGAACACATACGCCCTACCCGACGATACAGTTGATTTGCTTGAGCATCTGATTCGCACCAACGCAAACAATACGGCCAACCAAGCTGACCTAACAATCACGCGTATTAGTGTTTCTACGTACGCAACTATCCCAAATAAGTTAACCCAAGCCAGACCTATTCAGGTTTGGATTCAGCGCTACAACGGGCAGACTTCGCCTGTAGCTTCTACGCTAACCACAACAATTACAAGTACATCCACTTCAGTCGTGTTGGACGATGTTACGGGTTTACCCGCATCTGGGTTTGTAAAGATTGAGAATGAGATCATCAACTACGGATACATAACCCAGAATACAAATGCTAAATCTGGGACGCTATACAACTGTTTCCGTGGGCAACAAAATACGATTGCAGCAGGGCATACTGGTGGTAACACCGTTCCTGTGTACTGGCAACAAGTGCCAGCTATAACTGTTTGGCCTACCCCTGACAACGCGCAGGAATACACATTTGTGTATTGGCGTCTACGCCGCACCCAAGATGCTGGTGGTGGTGTAAACATCATGGATGTGCCGTTTAGATTTATTCCTTGTATGGCGGCTGGTCTGTCGTACTACATTGCGGGCAAGATTCCGCAAGGTATGGAGCGTATTGGCATGTTGAAACAACAATACGACGAGGCATGGGAACTTGCCGCGTATGAAGATCATGAGAAAGCAGCATTACGTTTGGTTCCTAGACAGACCTACATTGGGAGGTAGTCGTGGGTAATCGTTTTGCTTCTGGCAAGAATGCGATTTCGGAGTGTGACCGCTGTGGTCAGCGGTTCAAGTTAAAGGTTCTTAAGACTGAGATTATCAAGACTAAGAACTACAACTTGTTGGTGTGCCCAGAGTGCTGGGACCCAGACCATCCGCAGTTGCAGTTGGGTATGTGGCCTGTGGATGATCCACAAGCATTGCGCAATCCCCGCCCTGACAGGAGCTACATTACTTCTGGAAACAACGGGTTGCAGACGAATGTGAATGGCGGTACTACACAAAGTGGTACTGGTACGAATGAAGGTGGTAGCCGAATCTTCCAATGGGGTTGGGCACCGGTAGGCGGGTCGAGTAGTTTTGATGCGTCATTGACGCCAAATAGCTTGGCTTTAGTGGTGCAACTTGGTACAGTTACGATAGCAACAACTTAGGAGTTGAAAATGGACAAGAAAGACTTAAAACAGGACAAGAAAATGATTGCAGGTGCTGTGCACAAGCATGAAAAAAGATTGCACCAAGGCATGGGCATGACCAAACTTAAAAAGGGCGGCGTGACTGGCGAGATGATGAAGTCTATGGGTCGCAACATGGCTCGTGTCGCAAACCAAAGGGGCAAATAATGGCTACTTTCAGTAAAAAAATGATGGGCAAAGAAGTTGGCGATGGTGCTTTCTACGCTCAACCACATGGCGAAGCTAATAAAAAAGCAAACGTAGTTGACCCTAACACTTTGTCTGCTAAAAGCGTAAACCCATACACCCCTGCTCAACGCGTCAGTGCTGGTGATCCAGCCGCTGATGATGTTAAAACTACCGGCATCAAAGTCCGTGGTACTGGCGCAGCTACTAAAGGCTTGATGGCACGAGGCCCGATGGCATGACCTATTCTGAGTTACTAACAGCGATTCAGACGTATACAGAAAATACGTTTCCTGCCACTACGTTGGCGGATAGCACAGTTGTGTCTTCAACGACCCAGTTGAATCGCTTTATTACTCAGGCTGAACAGCGTATCTATAACACTGTTCAGTTTCCGTCGTTACGCAAAAACGTGACAGGGTCTGTTACATCTGCTAATAAATACCTATCGTGCCCAGAAGATTTTTTGTCCACTTATTCTTTGGCTGTGATTGATGCCACCGGTAAATACGAGTACCTGCTAAACAAAGATGTGAACTTCATCCGTCAGGCATACCCTAATCCAACTACGGATACAGGTATCCCAAAATACTACGCGCTGTTTGGTCCGACTGTTAACACCAGCACAATCACCAATGAACTTTCTTTTATTGTTGGTCCAACACCAGATGCGTCTTATTCTGTAGAGTTGCATTACTACTATTACCCCGTATCCATTACCGTTTCGTCTACTGGACAAACTTGGTTGGGCGATAACTTTGACACAGTCCTCTTGTATGGTTCGCTGGTTGAAGCGTATACCTACATGAAGGGCGAACAAGACATCATTACTTTGTACGACACCAAGTACAAAGAAGCACTTGCACTTGCTAAACGCCTTGGCGATGGTCTGGAACGCAGCGATGCATACCGTAGTGGTCAGGCTCGCGTGGCTCCTCTGCCGCAGAATAGCGGGGTCCAATAATGGCGTTTACAGGCAACTGGGCTACTAACACATTCAAGACCGGTTTGCTTGATGGGGTGTTTAACTTCAATACTGGGACGTCTCAAGTATTTAAGATTGCCTTGTACACCAACGCAGCTACGCTAGATGCCACTACTACAGCTTACACAAGCACGGGTGAAATAACCTCCTCTGGTTATACGGCTGGTGGGCAAACTTTGGTTATTAGCCAGATACCCACAATAGGTAACGCGACTGGTGCGGCAACAACTTATCTGTCTTTTGACAATGCAGTTTGGTCAACGGCTACAACGGCGCGTGGTGCGTTGATTAGATCGGAAGACGGCACCACTAACCCAGCAGTTTGTGTACTAGATTTTGGTTCAGATAAGACCTCTACGAGTACATTCACCGTACAATTCCCAGCAGTCACTAATACGTCTGCGATCATCCGACTCTCATAGGAGCACATATGCACAAAGAACAATCCGGTTTTGGCGATAACGCCGTAGCCACACTGCAAGCAAACGCATCCATCCCAGAAGGTATGGGCATTGAAGGCTTCTACAAAGTAGAGTGCCGTGACGCACAGGGTAACCTCAAGTGGAATGACGAGTTCCCTAACTTGGTCGTTGCTATTGGTAAGCAGTTGTTGCTGGACACGTTGCTGCGCACATCTGGTACATACACCACGGTTGGCCCATTCTTAGGTCTGATTAACAACAGCACCACGTTTGCAGCCGCAGACACCATGACTTCTAAGACATGGACTGAGTTGACTACCTACACCGTAGGCGGTTCAGCAGTGCGCGGTACGGCTGTGTTTGCAGCTTCTACCTCATCTGGTACGACTCCATCAAACGTAACAACTTCTACAGCCACAGCGATCACGTACACAATGACAGGTTCTGCTACTGTGTATGGATGTTTCTTGGTGACAGGTACTGGCGCAGTCAGCACAATCTCTAGCACTGCGGGTACTTTGTACTCAGAAGGCAACTTCAGCACTGCCAAGACTGTTACATCTGGCGATACAGTAACTGTTACTTATTCGACTACCGCGACTTCTTAAGGAGTCTTAAATGGCTCTAGTCCTAGCAGACCGCGTACAACAGACGGGTACGGCTAACACCACAGTTAGTTTTACCCTCTCTGGCTCTGTAACTGGCTTTCAATCATTCACCGTTGTCGGGAACGGGAATACGACGTACTATGGTGCGTTTGACCCTACAGGTAATTGGGAGGTAGGGATTGGCACGTATGCCACAGGTGGTACGTTAACACGTACGACTATCCTGTCCTCCAGTAACTCTGGAAGCGCAGTCACGTTCTCTGGGACAGTCAACGTCTTTGTAACCTATCCATCGGGTATTGCTGTATACGAAGATGCGTCGGGTAACGTCAGTCCTTTGGGTACGATTGCTTCTGGTACTTGGCAGGCTACAACTATAGGCGTGGCTTATGGTGGCACGGGAGTAACTACATCTAGTGGCGCTAACTCAGTGATGCTGAGAGATGCTAACCAGAACGTAGCGGTAAACCGACTCAACCAATCTAATACGTCTACTGCGGCAGCGGGAGCAACAACAGCCTTAACTGCGGCATCTAGTTATTCGCAGACCCTCACAGGTACGGGGGGTCAAACTTTTACTATGCCAGATGCGACTACCCTGACTACAGGTGTAGCGTTTGTATTTAACAATAATGCTACGGGCACGGTAACTCTCCAAGACTACGCGGCTGGCTCTATTGGCACTATTACTTCTGGTGGCGCTGTTGAACTTGTATTGCTATCTAACGGCACAACTGCTGGTACGTGGGACGTACACGGATATCTTCCAGAGGCAGTGACTTGGGGCACTAACGCTCTTAACCTTGGCTCTACGGTCATCACAGGCGGTACTTGGAACGGCGGAACGATTCCTACAGGCTATGGCGGTACAGGATTAACAACCTTCGCTGCGGCTAACAACGCTCTGTATTCAACTAGTTCATCTGCTCTGGCTGCGGGTACTCTACCTATTGCAGCGGGTGGTACAAGTGCTACTACGGCTAACGGTGCGTTTAATGCGTTAGTTCCCAGCCAGACAAGCAACACGGGTAAGTTCCTAACAACAGACGGAACAAATACCTCATGGGGCGCTGGTACTGTAGCGCTGTCTAACGACACAAGCACATCAACTAACCTGTATCCACTGTTTGCTAGTGCAACATCTGGCTCAACGGCAACGATATACACAGGCAACACTAAGCTGTTATACAAGCCTAGCACGGGGGATTTAAGTTCTACCGCGATGGTGTCAGCAAACGGCATAACAATCAATTCAACGACTGTGGCGGTCAACTACACAATCCAGACGGGTAACAACGGTTTCTCTGTCGGACCAATTACAGTAAATAGCGGCGCGGCTGTAACGGTCAGTTCGGGCCAACGATGGGTGGTGATATGAGTACGATTAGCGCATCAACAACGACAACAACCGCATTTGGAGTTACTGCGGATACAACTGGAACGCTGGTCATTCAGACTGGCGCTACGCCTACGACTGCGTTGACTATAAGCACTTCACAAAATGTCACATTAGCAGGAACGCTAACTACTACAGGCATTACCAACTCAGGTGTAGCAACTGCTACAAGGTTTAATCCTACTGGTTCATCTGTTACTGGTAATGGGATGTATCTACCAGCGGCTAACTCTTTGGGTTTGTCTACTAACGGCACTAATGCGCTTTATATAGATTCTTCACAGAATGTGGGGATTGGTATTACGCCAGTATCACAAAAATTAGAAGTAAAAGGAAATCAACGCTTAGTTGGAGATAGCGCATACATACTTTGGCGTGATACAGCAGATAGCGCATCATCTGGGGTTATTCAGTTTCCATCTGCATCTGTGGCAACGATTGGAACTTATGTAAACCAAGCAATGTTGTTTCAAACAAATAACACAGAGCGTATGCGTATCAACTCCTCTGGTAATGTGGGTATTGGTACTTCAGGCAATATATCTTACAAACTAAGTGTGAATGGTTCTATTACTGACTTTCTTGGGTACTACTACAACACAGACACTAGTACATCGTCACAAGGCGTTGCCATAACAACCAACACGGATAACGGTGCTACAAAATTAAATTGGAGCGCTGGCGCTACATTACTTTTAAGTAATGATAGATATCAAACGTCCGACATCGTTTCTAAAATTGTTATGAACACCGCAAATGGCGGATACAACAATGGAGCAATCATTCACGTTGAAGGCTCTGGTACTTATAACGCTGGACAATTGGTATTTTCAACGGGCTGGAATTCAGGCGCAAATGCTACAGAGCGTATGCGTATCACCAATATTGGAAGTGTATTAGTTGGGAAAACTGTAGATGGGGCAGGTACTAATGGTTGCGTGCTTAGGGCGTCAGGTGAATCATTTGTTACAGTAAGTTCTAATGTAAACACTGCGCACGTATATTCTTCTGCTTCGTCATCGTATCGTTTTTATGTAAACGAAAACGGCGGTATTTACAATTACAGCGCAAATAATTCAAACTTATCTGATTTACGGGAAAAGAAAGAAATTGAACTGGCTGGCAATTATTTGGATAAAGTATGTGCTATTCCAGTTAAAACTTTTCTATACAACGACCAAACAGATACAGATAAAAATCTTGGTGTCATTGCGCAAGATGTAGAAACTTTTGCACCAGAGTTGGTGCATGAAACAAATTGGGGAACTGAAGAAGAACCAAAAATGCGTTTGTCTATCTACCAAACAGACTTGCAATACGCATTGATGAAGTCAATCCAAGAACTCAAAGCCGAACTAGATACAGTAAAAGCCGAACTTGCGGCATTAAGAGGATAAGATATGGCATCAACCATCCTTTCGGACAATGGCGTATCCAGCGGTAGTGCTGGGTTGAAATCGTCTGCCGACTCCACAGGAGCGTTAGCCCTACAAACCACAACGGCAGGCGGCACGGCTACAACGGCTCTTACTATCGACACCAGCCAGAATGTGGGGATTGGGGCAAGTCCAACAGCGGCGGCAAAATTAACTGTTGTGGGTGACGGGTCTTTTACAGGTTCAAACGGCCCTACTGGTAATACACAAGGTGTTCGCATATTAGGTACTAATACATCTGCTGGCGCAGTAACTATTGATGCGTTTGCCTATGGTTCAAACTCATACGGCTCACTATATTTAAATACAAGTAATGGTGGTACGCCTACTATGGCTCTCACTGCGGGACAGAATGTGGGGATTGGTACTACTTCTGTTTTGTCAGGCACAAAATTAGATGTGCGTGGGATTATTACGTCAGGTGCAACTTATGGCGGTACATTTTCTGTTTACGACACATTAGGTGCATCTCGTGTTGGTTACATGAGTTCCGATGCTTTTGCTAGTGGTAATAACGATACAAACTTATCTATTGTTGCAGACCAAGCGGGCAAAGGAATTAAGTTTTATACCGCAGGTTCAGCCACAGTCCGAGCCTTTATCGACTCCTCTGGTAATGTGGGGATTGGAACTACTTCGCCAGTGGGAAAATTTCATGCTAAAGGTACGGCATCTGCTGATGTTTTATATAGGTTAGAACCAACTTCAAATGCGTATGCAAGCAAACTAATGATTAGTTCCACAGGTTCAGGTGATGGCGGTTTGCGCTATGGTAATGGCGGGGGTAACGAGTTAGATATTTTTTCTTATGACAACATGAAGTTTTTTGTTGGCACTGCAAACATTAGCGGTGCTATTGGTGACGAGCGTATGCGTATCACCCAAAGCGGAGTTGTGCTGGTAGGTCAGACAAGTACTTTCTCCCAAGGTTCTCCAATTTTTGTTGCGGGTTCTAGTTCAAGTAACCAACCTATTGGGCATCGCGGTTATGGCGGTGTAGACGGAACTTATGTTGATTGGCTTATTTCAGCACCATATCAAGGCAATACAACAGAGCAAAATAGGATAAAAAGTTCCATTTCTTCTAACGCCACAAATAGTGGATTGGTGTTTATGATTTCTGATGGTGCTGGTGCAAGTACTCAAACGCAATCATTCCGTATCAATCGCACTAGTTGCACTGTTATTGGTTCTTTGTCAAAAGGTTCTGGCTCTTTCAAAATAGACCACCCACTGACTGCAAAGAAAGACACTCACCACCTTGTACATTCGTTTATAGAAGGCCCGCAGGCAGATTTAATCTACCGTGGCAAAGTCAGTTTGGTAGACGGCGCAGCAATAATAAACATAGACACAGCCAGTGGCATGACAGAGGGAACTTTTGTTGCGCTGTGCCGTGATGTGCAGTGCTTCACTACAAACGAATCAGACTGGACACCCGTGCGCGGTTCAGTTACAGGTAACATTTTGACCATTGAAGCCCAAGACAATACCTCTACAGCAAGCATCAGTTGGATGGTGATTGGTGAGCGTCAAGACAAACACATGTATGAAACAGAATGGACTGATGAAACCGGCAAAGTTATTGTTGAGCCATTAAAAGACACGCGGGAGCAAGCATGACACTCATCCTCTCAGGAACAGACAGCAGCGTATCTGCGCCAGCAGTGCAAGGTGGTACGGCTGGTACTACGACTGGTGTGTATTACCCAGCAACGAATCAGTTGGCACTGGCTACAAACGGCACACAGGCTGTGTTAGTGGATTCAAGCCAGAACGTGGGGATTGGTACTACACCAGTCTACAAACTAGATGTTTATGGTGGTGCATCTGGAACAAGAACAGATATTGTTGCAAGAAATGCTTCTGCTAATTTAAATATTGCTGTTTTATCTGACAACAATGGTGCTGTTTCATCTACGAATTCAACACTTTTTTATACAAACGCCACAGAGCGTATGCGTATCGACTCTAGTGGTAATTTGCTGGTGGGAGAGACAACGCAAACTGGTTCTGGTAAAGCAGAAATTTTACAGAGCACAAACAATCAAGGGCTGGCTGTGGTAGCCACAAATGCTACATACACCAACGATGCTTTTATTATTTATGCAAGTAGGAATACAACCAACGCGTCTTATAATGCGATGGCATACTACAACTCTGGCGCAGGCGCATATAAATTTAAACTAACAGACGGCGGCAATATTTCGTTGTTTGGTGGGCAGATTACTTTCCCCGCAGCCCAATCAGCATCATCTGACGCAAACACATTGGATGATTATGAGGAAGGGACTGTAACGTACCCTTTAATACTTGGTGGTTCAACAATTACAAGTGGTTATGGAACTAACCAATGTAAATACACAAAAATTGGTAATACCGTTAATTGTTTTTATTACCTTGACTATACGGGTTCTTCTGGCGTAATAACCATTTCTCTCCCATTTGCTAGTGCAAGCACTGCCTCCATAATTATTCCTATAGACCCATATTCAAATCAATATGGTTATGTTATACAAGCACTTTGGATACAGCCCGGAAATAATTATGGGTCTGTTTCTTATGATGTAAACGTAAATAATGCATTTAATCTTGCCGCTGGAAATAGATTTTATCTTCGGTGCAGTTTTTCATACCCCGTTTAAGGAACAACTATGTCATTAACAAAACAAACCTCTATAGACAGAATTGAAGTGCTAGAAAACGGCATTATTCAAGTGCGGGAAATTTCTAGGATTATGGAAAACGGCAAAGAATTTTCTTCTTCATACGCTCGGTGGACACTTTCACCCGGTCAAGATTTAACAGGTCAACCAGCCAATGTCGTGGCAATATGCAATGCGGCATGGACAGATGAAGTCATAGCCGCTTATCAAGCACAATTAACCCAGCAAACTCAAGGAGCCTAAGAATGGAAGTAACGATAAACCTGACCGCACAAGAAGCCGTTGACATCGTCAACACAATGGGTCAACTGCCCACACAGTCCAACGCCTATCCGTTGTACATGAAACTGCGCACTCAGGTGGAAGCTCAATTACCCAAGCCCGAAGAAAAGCCTGAGTAATGTTTGGATACGGTGCGTTTGCCCAACCCCCATTTGCTTCATTAGCAGGGACGGCTTACGCCCTATCCATATCTGAAGACATTACCCTAGCCGATTCCAGCACCCAGTCACAGACCCTGCTCAACTCCATCACCGAGAACATCGGGATAGCAGACGTTGTAAATGACGCGGGTGCTAACTACTTTGGTAGTTTGACAGAAGCAATAACGCTGGCAGACTCCAGCGCACAGGTATTTGCCTATCTTGCGTCAGTGGCGGAGAACTTAAACCCAGCCGACTCAGCCACAATCACGGCGCAGTTTGCCGTGTCCAGAGCAGAGCCAATCACTTTAGATGACTCCAGCGTGCAGTTTTTTGCTGCTTTGGAAGACCGCTCTGAGCCATTTACCTTGGCGGACTCCAGCACCCAGTCCTCGGCTTTCCTACAGGTGGCGACAGAGAACATCAACATTGCGGATACGCCTACAGTTACGGCGCAGTTCTTAGCCAGCATAGCCGAGGCTATTACAGTTGAAGATGCCCAAGCCGTTACAGCGCAGTTCCTAGCCAGCATCACCGAAAACCTGACGCTAGACACCGTCATTGGTATCTTTAATGCATTCTTCTTCACCATCACAGAGAACTTTGGCGTAGCAAATGCCCAGACCATTGTTGCTGGATTCCTTCAAGATATCTCTGAGAACATCACCGTTGCCGACGCGCCAACCATCACTGCCCAGTTCAGAGCCGCCATTGCCGAGAATGTCAATATGGCAGACAATACGCAGGTAGCGGGCTGGATAAAAATCATCGACGACCAGACAGCAAATTGGGCGCTAATCAGCAACACAGAGACAGCAGGTTGGACAGTGGTAAGTACCACCAACAACGCAGGCTGGACAGATATAAACAACCTTCAATGAGGTAAACCATGTCAAGTACGTACTCAACCAACCTACAGCTAGAGCTTCCCGGCTCTGGCGACCAAGCGGGTAATTGGGGTTCTACTACGAACACTAATATCGGCACCCTACTTGAACAGGCCATATCAGGCTATGTGACTCAATCCGTTGCTACTGGTACTGACGTAACGCTTGCCATGACTCCCGGCGCATCAGCCACTGCACGCAACATGTTCCTAGAATTAACAGGTACAGGCGGAGCAAGCACTAACTTAATCGTTCCAGCCAACAAGAAACTTTATTTCATCTACAACAACACTTCTAGTGGTCAGGTCACGGTCAAAGTGTCAGGCCAGACTGGAGTATCAGTTCCTAACGGGGCAAAGGTAGTCCTTGTATCTAACGGTACAGATGTAGTTAACGCCACTAACTATATGGCTACCCTGACCCTAGGTTCTGCGCTTCCAGTTGCATCTGGTGGCACGGGGGTAACTTCTTCTACAGGCACAGGCTCGGTAGTTTTAAATACTAGCCCTACTTTAGTAACTCCTGCTCTTGGTACACCTGCTTCGGGAACAATGACCAACGTATCGGGCACTGCGGTTAACTTATCTGCTGGTAGCCTGACTACTGGCGCTTCTGCTGGTACGGCTTGGACTGTTACTCAGTCCAGCACTAAACTTAATTTCGCCTATGGTGGCACGGTAGTATTTTCAATCGACTCCTCTGGCAATATCATTGCTAAGGCTAACGTAACCGGATACGGAACACCGTAATGACATTACCAGTCTCGCCACCAGCGTCGCTGTCTTTTTCTCAGGTAAACACTGAGTTACAACTTAGCTCGACTACGCTAATTACTCTCAACCAAAGTTCAGTGCGTACTTTGGCGGGACAGACTACGCCGGGTTCACAGATTTCGTTTAGCCAACTGAGTGGTAAATCCTACGTGATTGCGGCTAATAGCGGAATTATTACTAGCGGGTCGTCGTACACCCTTCCAGCAACATCTGGTACGTCCGTCAAGATACTAGTTTTGGCAGGGGGTGGTGGCGGCGGTGGTGGTAACTATCGTCGGACGCAGGCAGGTTATTACGTAGGTGCAGGTGGCGGGGGCGCTGGTGGTAACGCATATGCAACTGTTACTGTAACGCCCGGTCAGACTATTTCTTTCTCCATCGGTGGGGCTGGCTCTGCTGGCTCTGCTGGTTATGGGTTTTATAACCCCCAATCTACGGCTGGTTCTGCGGGAACTACAACATATGCAACGGTAAGTGGCTCTACCGTGGCGCAAGCGTCATCAGGGGGTGGTGGTGCGCGTTCTGACAATAACTCATTTAGTGCGGGCGGTTCTGCTGGTAGTGCGTCTACAGGCTCTGCGCTTATTTCCGCAACGGCGGGTGGCGATGCCTCCGACACAAACACTTCGGCTGGTGGCATAGGAGCCAAGGGCTACACCATCAATACCACTGTAGGAACTGCGACAGGCAGCATTCTTGGTTATGGTAGTTCTGGTACTACGTATTCACATGGCGCTTCAAGCGGTTCGCAATCTGGAACTATTTATGGCGCAGGTGGTGGCGGTGGCGGCACAAACCAATCAGACGAAGAAAACCCAGCAAACGCTGTAGCAGCGGCTGGTACAGCAGGCGCAGTCTTTATCTGGTGGGGTTACTAAAGTGTGGACCCTTTCACTCTTCTCATGGCGGCCCAAACCGCCGTTGGTTTTATCAAGCAGGGGTGCGCTCTCCTGCATGAAGGGCGTATGGAGTTGGAGGG
>Ga0209087_1001425_pt1 | contig 14044 bp, 13 predicted proteins | sample S_130805_EF_Meta_FD_187321 | JGI IMG/M metagenome (GOLD analysis project Ga0209087, IMG submission 187321) | Freshwater microbial communities from Lake Simoncouche, Canada to study carbon cycling - S_130805_EF_MetaG (SPAdes) (version 2) | ecosystem: Environmental > Aquatic > Freshwater > Lake ...
CAATAGATGCAGGAAGTAAAGCAAATGCAGCAGCTAACTTAGTCTCTAATGTAGAGAAGTTAGAGATAGTACCTGTACCACCATTGATAACTGTATCGTTAGGGTCAGTTAAACCTGCTGTCAATTTTTTCTCATAACCATCACACAAAGCAAGTGTAGGGTTTAATGAGCCTGTATCACCTTGCCATCTGATTAACTCGATATCTCCGTTAATTTTGTTAGCCATCTCACCCCAGTAGAATGACATAAAAGATGCAACAGAGAAATCTCCGTTAGATCCTCTTGACATTTGAAGAGATAAGAATGATTGCTCTAAGTCAAACTGACAAATCTGAGCCATTGCAGAAAGAGCACATACGTCAATTTCTTTAGCGTTCAAATCATCATTAGGAGCAGTAAAGCTACAAGTAGATGGTTGTAAGATGTTACCAAAAGTAACAGTTGCTAATTTAGTTTTGTACTTTACTCCTGGCAAAGAACGGTAGTTATCAGCAGTATCCTCAGATAAGTAAGCTTGAGAATAGAATGCCTCAGGGTTAGCTGCTAATAAAGCAGTTGGGTCGATTTGCAAATCGAATTTTAATTTACGCATTTTATTTGTTGTTTATGAATTTGTTTACACTTGAAAATCTTTGATGTGCACTTAAAGTCACACCCTCAGTCATCTGCTCTTCCTCTACTTCTACGGATAGTGCCTCTTCCAATTGGTTTTTAAGGTCAGCTATCATAGCAAGTAAAGCATTCATTTGCTCATCCATTACAGGCTTAACTATAGCAAGGATAGCCTCTGCATCAGCTGCAGGATCTATTGCCATTGTTGTCTCCTCGGTAGGAACTTCTGCTGTTACTGTCTCTTCAACTACAGTGTCCTCAAGAGCTACCTCTTCAGTAGCCATTTCTTCTTTTTGTACATCTTTTACTTCAACTACTTTACCGTCTTTTACAACGTAGATTTTTTCATTGATGATGTGTTCGCCATCCGGCAACATTAGGTCATTCATTTGTGTTTTATTTTGGGATTGTTTTTGCTCTTTTAATTTCATGCCTAAGTACCCCTCAATACTGAAACCTATCTGCTCTTGGCTTACAAGTTCTGCATAGTATTCCTTATCAGTTACCTGAGCTGTTACCATTAGTGTACCCTCAGGTACTTCAATACCAAATGATGAATAGGCTTTGTCCTCTTTTGGAGTGTTTACTATCCAAGCCTCAAGGACATAGGCAGGTACGGTCTTAGATTGGTCATGCTCCAGGTTAAATAGGTCTCGGTTAACCATCTGCTGCATGAACTTGCCATGAATTAACTCTATCTCCTCAGCGGTAAACTTGACATTATACTCCTCAGCTGTATCCTCATCAAACCGGTATATCTCCATAGGTATCAAAGCAGGTGCAGTAATACGATATTTTAACTCATCCGAAAAGAATAAAGGCTTTGCTTGAGAACTGAATGCCATTCCTTTGACTTTAATTGCAGGAGTAGCTGTAAAAGCTATCTGCTCAATGCCAAGGTCCTCACCATTTTCAGCGTATGCTGGGTCAATAGTAATTGTGTAGGTAGGGATATTGTTTTTTGCCATCTACCTATATTAAAAAAAACGTATATTTGTTCAAAAATTTAACTATGATAACTATCTTAAACAGGGATATTCCCAACCAACTTGATGAGATAACCATCGAGCAATTTGAAACCATTACCGAAATCAATAACAATCAGGAACTTGACCCCATTGACAAGCACCTTAAAGTGTTCGCTTACCTTGGGATACCTGAGTCAGAGTTTTGGGACTATGATGTTGCTGACTTTATTGGTGTAGTTAAGGACTTCAATAAGCTTGAGCAAAAAGAACACCCAACAGTTGAAGAGCTAGAGCTTGAGGGCTTCACCTACAAAGCACAAATGAAGTTGACTGTACGTGATACCAAGATGATTGAGAAAGTGGCACTACATAAAGAGAAAGGATATATCTCTGAGATGTTAGCAATCATGTTCAAACGTGAAGACCTTACAGCTGCAGAACACTATGCCGATGCACACATCAAACATAAAGCTAAATTGATTAGAAAGTTAACTGCAAATGTAGCTGTGCCTTATCTTATTTTTATTGCTGAGAAAATTAGTCAACAAGTAAAGAATGATACAAGTACCCAAACAGTGGAGTGATGTAACTGTTGAGCAGTTCATTGATTTTAACGGAATAGCAAAAGACCAGGGAGCCTACTACTACAATAGTGAGGCTCTCTCTATTTTAGCGGATGAGCCTATTGAGGTTATTGAGGACCTTGACGTGGATGAGCTCACTGAATTAATCAAAGAAAATAGTTGGTGTGTATCTGAGCCATCCAAAAAATATAAGCATGAGCTGTTAGGGATGAAGTTCAAACCATTCAACAAGCTAACCCTATATGAGTACATTGACCTTGACTACTATTTTATCAATAACTACATTGGCAACATAGCTAACATTTGTGCTATCTGCTACCGTCAAACTAGAGTGAACGAATGGGGTGAGGAAATCATGGAGCCTTATGACTTTGACTGCACGCTAAGAGCTGAAAAATTCCTTGACCTACCAATCACCGATGTGTATGGTATCCTGCAGGAGTTTATTAAGTACAGGGATAACTTTCTTAAGAACTATGAAAACTTATTTAGTGGTGAACTTGATGAGGACCTCACCGATGATGAACGTCAAGAGATGGACCCTGAGGAAATCAAAGAAATTGAGAAAGAGCAAAGCCTTGCTAAGTGGTCATGGGAGCAAACTATCTACAGCCTAACCAAAGGTGATATAACCAAGAGTGATAAGGTTGGAGCCCTACCACTCATCTATGTGTTTAATATCTTGTCTATGAAAAAAGAATTAGACATCTAATGGGAAGCCTGGAGTGAAGCCTGCAGGAGGGTCAACTGCTTCAAATGTGTACACAATTTTCTGCTGTTTTTCAAGGACTTCAACAGCCTGTACCAATGGGTACTTTTTAGTTAACCATTCAGTGTACTGTCTATAAATTTCTGCAGTGATACCTGCAGCGTTTAGCTCATCCGTAAATTGTGCCACGAAGTCACGAGGGGTGATCACTCCACCATTCCAAAGAAACGCACCATTGTTCAGGAATATAAAATAGTACATTGCCACTATTTGTATCTCCAACTTTTGGAAGCCTGTTATCTTGGCATTGATACGGATACTTTCTACTAAAGTACCTTCACCATCTACAACATCATTCCTGATTATTCTTTTTAGGATTGTAGCCATTTTCCTACGTGTAGGATATAGGACATTAAACTCCCCTGTGTTTGCGTATCTAGCCATTGATTAATGCTTTATATATTTCCATTGTATCATCCACTAGAATGATACCCTTATCAGTTTCTACATGCAGCTGCGTATCACTCACCACCTCAATAGGTCCTGTGATTGTGTACTCTATTTCATTAATACTAAACATATGCGAATACTTTTACTAAATCTATATTGGCTGTATCAGCAACATTCTGTGCTTGCATGGTAAATAAGACATAATTATCTACAGTCCTATTTAATGCAACTGTTAATGCTACACCTGTTGTGTAATCTGAAAATGCAGCATTTGAATAGCTGGTTAATGTAGTGCCATTGTATGCAAAATTCCTTTCTACATATCCCATGTATTGAGTACTTCCCCCACTCATTGTAAAAGTAGTATTAAATAAACTTGCACCGGTTAAACTATTGGTAGTATTAAAATATATCCTACCGTATAACTGTCCTACGTTACCACTTACTCGGTACATTCTAAAGATTAACTGCAGTATACTATTTGTGGTTAATGTATTTGCAGGAATTAAAATTGAATGACATATAGTAATAGAAGTGCCTGCTGCAGTTCCTAGTATACCTCTAAATCCTAATAGCTTAGGCCCTATACTAACATCTCCACTACCTAACAATGAGTTACCGTTCACTGTCTTAATGTTTGTACCTGATACCAAAGTAGGTTGTACAGCTACATCTCCACTGCCCAACAAAGATGTTGAGTTAACAGTCTTGATATTGGTACCTGATACTAATGGTGCTTGCTTGTTATTGAATGTACTCCAGTTAGCACTGCTCAATGCACCCCTAGTTGTAGCCGATGCTGTTGGTAGATTGAACTGATGATCAGTACCACTTGACACCACATTGAAGTCACTACCTGTTGTGCCTGTGCTAATGGTCTGAATATCCGCACTCAATCCATTCAATGCAGTCATTCCTGTGCCTGCTATGATACCTGCCTGTTGTGTTACGGTGAATATAGCTGATGCTGCAGATGGAGGAGGTAAGCTACCCGGATAGTAGTGCAAGGTAACCTGTGTGCTAGTTGCACTCCAATACAGCTCGTAATAATCACCACCAACTGCATCAAGTAAATAGTTCCATGATGGGAGGCAATGCCCTGGTGTACCACCATGAGATGATACAACAGCTACAAAGCCTGCACTACCTGCTACATCTGAGCCATTCTTTCTAAGCCATATAGTTACATCATGCTCTTGGCTGCTTGTATTCTGATATTGAAAAGAGAACTGTAGGTTATATATTCCTGTATTAGCTATGGTTATTCTAGTGTCACTGACTACACTAACCCCATTGCTGTAGTCCATGGTCCTGAACTTAACAGGTTGACCTACATTCACTGCACCTAATGGCTGACTAATGTCATCTTGATATTGTGCATAGTACCCTGCAGCACCACCACCACCACCACCTGCACCATCAATGATTTGTTGACCGGTAATAACAGTGTTAGTAGGTACTCCACCTGACATCATTGTACATTCAATCAAGTCAGTAGGCTGTAAATTTCCAGTGTGAAGTGTGAGGGTTGGTCTCCAATCACCCCACCATTTAGGTGAACTCATACCTATATTAATCTAAACCTCCAAAATGTTTATTGTATAGGCACTGCACAGTCAGTCCAATCATTAACCGTTAATGTGATGTTCATGACATAGCCTGCAGCGTAGTCAAGTAGATCATTGTTCAATGCTTGGAATGATGGCACACCTACCACGTCAAAGCTATAGTCAGTACCATCCATGTAGTAAACATACAAGTCATTCAATATCTGCTGTGTATCACTTAGGATTGTGATGATGTTAGCCCTATCTTTTTGGATGATGTCAAAACAGTAGATGTCAAAGTTAAACTCCGATGTGTTCTCGGTAGGTATTACACTAACAGGCACCACAAAAACAATAGGATACTTTTCATCCTGGGTAGCAAAGTTGTATAGCTGTTCCTTGAAGTCACTGCCTACTTTCTTAACCTGTAGATGATTAGTGTAGAACAGTTCAATATGGTCTATGATTGCTTGTAGTGAGTTCATTAGAGTTCAGCGTTTTTGTTTATCTTGGTTATCTTATTTTGTACGTTGGTGATTTGTGTCTCGGATACTACAGCTGTGACAGTCATTGAGGTATCATTGCTACCACCTCCTGCATTCATCACATTGCCGGTATTAGCTGAGCCAAACAACTGAGCTGCTTGAGGTACTTGCTGTGCTACATTAGCACCGCCTCCTGTTGACTCCGAGCTTGTGCCTCCACCACCTGCAGATGCACTACCTCCTGAAGTTAATATCTGCTTTGCCTTGGCTACATTGGTAGCAATCTGAATGATACCACTAGCGAACTGAGCAATACCTGCAGCACCTGCTGTCACTCCGTTGAATGGGTTGGATTGTGAAGCAGCAACCAATGCAGAGATAGCCTTGGCTGTATCAATACCTATTTGTATCAATGCGTTTGCCTTGTTAAACTTCTCAAGTTTCTTTTGGTCCTTGATAAACGCACTGCCTACCTCATTAAGACCATTGGCTATATCGGATGCAAGTGCTAGTTTAGCTTCCCTTTCTTTCTTAGCGTTTTCAATCTTTTCAAGGGTGTATTTATTCTCAATGTTTTTCTTATCCTCTTCAAACTTAGCTGTGAGCTGTAGCTGTGCAGCTGCGTTATCTCCTAGTATTTTTTGTTCTGCTGCATATTTCTCCTCCAGTGCTCTAATATCTTTCTCCTGTTGAGTAGCATTCAAGTTAAAGATTAGATCCTGAGCTTCCTTTCTAGCTGCTGCTGCTTTCTCCTCCTCTGCTTTTATTTTATCTGCCTCTTCCTTGGCTTTTTTCTCAGCCTCATCTGCGTACTTCTTATTGATATCTGCAAGGTCTTTTTTCTGCTGTTCAGTGAGTAGCTTTTCAAGTTCAGCATTCCCATTAGCAAGTTCAAACTTTTTATCATAGTCCTGCATGAGTGCCATCTTTTCCTGCTCCTGTTGAGATAGCGTTAGCTTATTCATGAGTTCATACTGATCATCCTCTCTTTTAATCCTTTCCTCATTAGCCTTTTGCTCAATATCTGCTAGTTTCTTTGCCTCTTTCTCTGCCTCTTTAATCCTTGACTCGCTGTTGCTTTTATGATTAGCAGTTTTTTTCTTTTGTCCGTTGATGTTAATGTTATTAGTCTTCTCTAATTCCATTGCATTCTTAAGGGCTTTCTTTGCCTCCTCCTCATACATGTTGGACTCCTTATTTAAGGCTGCCTCTTTCTCCTTAACTCGTTTCTTTTGTTTGGTTGCAAGTGACTCCTCACTATTACCTGCTAACATGTTGGCCCCTACAATCACCTGCCCTAGTAAGCCGGTAGCTGCAATGTACTTTTTATTCCTGTTAACAAAGTCTCGTGTCTTATCTAAGGCTGTAGTCTGGTCTTGAGTCTTAGCTAGGATTGCCTTAGCATCTGCCTCAGCTGCTTTCTTAGCAAATACCTCAGCTCTTGCTCTTGCCATAGTGGCTTGAATGTATGCTTCAGTTTTGGCAACGTATAACTTCTCAGCCTCCTGTAGTGTAGTGGCTGCACCAAATGTATCACCTAGCTTTTCGTTGTAGGTAGCAAGTGCCTCCTCTTTAGATATTACTCCCTCTTTAGCTAGGTCGAATGCAGTGCCTACTTCATTCACTGTAGTGATTACCCCAACAGCTGAGTCCTCCATTGCTTTGTTAGCTTCAACATTAGCCTCCTGCATACGTTTGAACTCTTCACTTTCTGCTGCTGCTATGCCTAGACTCTCACCAAATTCCTTGATGATTTCAATGACTGCATCAAATGCTACACCTACACCCTCCACTACTTTGTCAAGATATCCTAACTTCTGCATCAATACCACAGTGATGGCAATGATGGCAGCAATGACTGCAGCAATCAGGAAGATAGGGTTAGCCATTAAGGTAGTACCTAATGACATAAACGCTTTGCCTATAGTACCAATGGTGCTAGTAAGTCCACCGAATGCCTTGCCTAAATCAGCAGGCTTAAGGTTACCTAATGAGGTAGCAAATACCTTAGCCTTTTGGCTAGCCTCCTCAAAGTCTAGATTCATTAAGCTATCCTTGATACCGCCTATTGAGTTACCTACCTGCTCAAACTTGGACCCTGTCGCAAAGGTATTCACTGCATCATTGGCATCTGCTAATTGGTCCTTGAGTTCACCTGCTCGTTGTGCTAACCTAGCAATGTCTGCCGGGTCAGTAGCATCAGCAATGGCACCCTTTAATGATTTTAATTCTGCCTTGATGGCACCAATGCCACCGAGCTTTAATGGTATTTCTACTTCATTCATCTTATGGCTTGTAGTATCTTATCTCAAGTGTGGTATAGTTAAGGTAGTTATCTACATACCCCACACCTATCTGAGTTGTTAATATATAAATGCTGTTGTTGCTTGGGATGTACTGAGCACTGATCACCCCGTCATAGTTTACGTTGTTAATCATGACAGTCATATCACTTGCTAGGATTGTTCCTATCTCCCAATTTTGGATGAAGCCCTCATACTCACCCTGACCTATGCGAGTCCATAGGATATCTCCAAAGCTACCCTCTTTCACATCTGCTGTTGGGTCAGATGTTCCTGATTGATTAAGCAATGCAGTGTACTTGTAGTAAGATGGGTCAACAGGTATCCCATTCATGCTACCTCTTACCACTAGGTTATCAGTGACTATACCATCATTCTCAACTGAGTAGCCCTCAGTAGCTACAAATACCCTAAGCCCTCCAGGCACCACGTTACCTCGGTTGACTACATCACCAATGATACCACCACCGGTAAGCACGTTGCTGTTCATGCTCTTGGTCTTAACCACAGTGCTGTTAGCTACCTGCTGAATACCTGAGATGTTAGGCAATCCAATACCTGGTGTTCCGAATGGGTTAATGAATGGCATGAAGTTCACCTCACTATCCACTGAGATAAGTTCTACCTGTGTAAGCTTGTTGGCATTGGCATCGTAGTCAATGACCTTGTTAATGTTCCACCAACTATTGTCAATGCGTATCTTATCATTGAGCTGCATAGCTTGGATATCAGTGTCCTTAAGATTGAACATGGCAGTCAACATCTTACCGTTGTTTATCTGACCCATGGTCCGCCTCCAATATCTATTGTAAAGGTTGTTATCAGTTAGGCTTAATGGTTGGTAGTAGTAGAATGAACACACCGAAAAGTTTAGATCCCAAGTAGGATTAAGTGGGTTATCGAAGTGTCCAACGTATGGGTAAGTAGTTACACCTGTCATACCCGTTGTGCCATAGTCATAGATGTGGTATGGTGAACAGGTACTTAATCCTATCTCAGATGTACTGTCGTACATGATACGGAGGTTAGTCTTAGGTGCTTGTCCTGCAATCATTCCAACGTATGCACCAAATGGTGTACGGATGATTGGTGTAGGACCAAACAATACAGGCTTAGTGGTTACATCCTTGACATACTCATTGTCAAAGACTACCTCTGCTTGTCCGTAGATTTGATTGGTAGCTGTGGTGTACGTAGCATTAGGGCTATCCGTATCAGGTGTGTAGGTTAGTATTAGTTTCTTGCTAGTCAGTTCAGGTAAGAATGACAGTGACTGCTCCTGGTCTTTGGCTAGCTTGTATGTCCAATCTACCTCATTGCCTGCATCGTAGTATGCATCCCTATGGATAAGGTTGAGCTGATTGGGTTGGTTTTTATCTATATCTGCATATAGATTGTACATGTTGAAGATAGCCTTGACAAAGTCATTTTGCTTAATCTTTTGTGGCACGTAGTCATTCACATCAATAGTACCACCGATGGCCACAATGTTATTGGATGGGGTAATGCTAATGTCAATCTTAGTCACTATATACTGTAGCTTGATTTGACCCGAGGCACATGCAGGACCTGTAGCTGAGCCTGTTCTCCATGCCGGTGCTAATGCTGTTTGACCGGGCTGTGCATACAGTTCTCTAGGACATCTTACTGCTAGCCTACCTTGAGATAGCTGTGGTAAATTCTGAGCAGTCAAGGCCATACTGCAAATAGCTGTTTGACTCAAGATAGTTGTCGTACCATTAGGTATCGAAGCAGGACACTGAACTGCATAGGTAACTGCAGGGCTACCATTCAAAGGTGCAGGGTTGGTGTATAGGTTAACCGAAGAGGATACTACACCATTGCGTGTGAGGTACAGCTGTGGTCTATAAAATGTTGGTGTAGCTTGAGTAGTGGTTCCTGAATATAGCGTAACACCTGATGTATTAACTAACCTTAGCTCATACTGTATGGTGATGTTGTAGTCGTACTGCTGTGAGTTGTTACTGCTGATATTGAATGGGGTGCTGTACACTCCAGTGGTAGGGTTGTAAATGTTCTGAGGGTCTTCGGTCTCAGTCCATGCTGTGATAGTTTGAGGTATTGGCATTTCACTGAAGCCTGCCCAAAACTGACCGGTGTAAGTGTTGGGTCCTGAGTTAGCCTTGACAGTGTAGTCATTGTAGTCAAAGTTATCCGTATCCCCATTGTAAGGAATGACTAGCTTGTCAAACTTATCATCCACCAAGTCAGGCCAACTGTATGTAAACCCTGCACCTTGGAAGATACGGTCAAAATAAGTCTTGGCAAAGATAGCAGGCTTGAATTCCTGAGTGCTGTAGAACGCATCCCCACTACCAGGGAGGAAGTACTTGAAGCCATCCACCTCAGTGTTGGTAAACCTGTTAACCACATTGAACGCATCGTATGTATGGTTGAGGTCACTGAAGTCTATATCGGTTAACTCAAGGTTATTGATGGCTGTAAAGAAATCTGCCTTGCTTTCCTTGACCAATACCTCATACTCAACATGCTCCTCATATTGCTCAGTGAGCTGTACCTTTTTAATGGCTGTGAGCTGCATGCTTGCATCCTCCATCACAGGTATCCCATCCTGAATAACTGAGCAGGTAGTCACTGCGTTGATGTCAAACGTTCCTGCTTGGATGTTCACATCGTAGTAGTGATTAAGCAGGTTATTGTTATTCTTACTGCCTACCAATACAATGGTCTTAGAGAAGTTACCTTTCCTTTGACTAATATCTCTGATGTCTCCTACCTGAAATGTCAAAGGGAATGCTGTGCCCTCTTTAACATCAAGATAGCCTGTTGCTAGTTGTATCCTAACCATTGACCATGTCGTTGTTAGCAAGCTTGATTGTTATGCTTTGCTTGATTAGATTTTTATTCCGTTGCTTGTAATACTCATAGTTGGATGTCACCACGTTGCAGCTCACATACTCAGTGCTCTCTGGGATGTCACAGCTCTCATCGTAGTTGCTTATCTTGAAATATGTGTATGGTGAGCTAATCAGTTCAGTAAAGTAGGTAGCCATGTCCTCACTCATCCAATCGGTATTGAGGTCAATGGTTTCATCTACCGTTATATAGCTGTTGGTATATCCTCTTTCGGTTAGGTCATAGGTCCATTCACCACTTGATATCTTACCCTGCACATCCATGTTGTACTGCTCACGCTGAACGTTACCCATTTGGTATGCTCTACCTGTGAATGCAAAGCTACCCCATGAGCCAAAGCGGTCTAGGAATATGATGCTGTACTCTTGGCTTTGTGTTCTGCGATCTATGTTCACTCGGTATAGCTGTGTAACCTGGTTACCATTAAATTCATAGTAGTACTCATAGTACTGAGTGGTAGGCTTAATCAATGGCAATGTACCTGAGACTACAGTTAGTGTGCCTAGGTTGTTAGGTCCTACTGCGTTGCCTGTGATATAGTCATTGACTAGCAAAGTTTTTTCAAATGTCTCTGCACCATCATTGGTGAAAACAATCTTGTGAGTACCTATACCTGCAGCTTGATACACTGCATTCATCCAAAGGTCCTGAGATAGTGTAGCATAGAAATTAGTATCAGGGCATGAGGTTAAGAACTTGTCAAATGATGTCTGCAGATAGTACTCGTTCTCATCCCATGACGGCCACTCAGTCCAAGGAAGTGCACCATTGAACACATAGTTATTTAGGTCATCAATGATATTGTATGTGGTGGTCTTTCTCCCATCTGCATAGGTGATGGCCACATCCTTGTTTGCATTCGTGATTGAACTCCAAAGGAAGTTGATGACAATGTAGGTACCTGTAGCAACAAGCACAGTGTACAGTCCATCGAAGTTAGCATTGGCTGTACCTGCTCCTGTTTGCGTTAAGACTATCTGATCACCAACAGCAAATGTGTTAGTGCCGTTCAACCTGACCGTACCTGCATAGGGTGCAGTGGTGTACTGAGTCATGGCCGATGTGAATGAGGTAGTGGTTAGATATTCCTCACCAACCTTAAGGTCATATTTGTAGTAGCTGTTTGGTGCAGCATAGGATGAGTCATTCGTTGGGTTTAGGTCAAAGCTAACCTTGGCCTGAAGTAGCTTGGTTAGGTCTATCTCACCATACCCTGTAGAGTAAACAGGTAGGACCCTGTACTCAGCTATCTGACTAACAGTACCTGACTTATACACCTCAAAAATATATTTGAAACCTGTTAGGTTTTTGTTGGTGCTATCATAGATGAACTTGATAGGATTGTATGCTGGAGTGAGTCGCTGAGGTGCAGCCTTTTGTGTCATTGCCATACCTATATTAATCTAGTCAGGCAAAGTGTTTTTAAAATGCGTAGTAGCTGTCATCCGTATAGTACTCCTGCCTCACGTGAGTAGTGGCATACCTGATTGCATCCATGGCATCATCCCACATCTTGACCGGCTCATCAGTGATCATGTCTCCTACTTTTTTCCACTTGTAATTCTCATATTCTTTTCTGATGGCCTTATCATCTTGGCATAGGACTCCAAATGTCTTAATGTTATCTATCCCTTTCTTTACCACCTTGTTAGCGTTCTGCACATCATACCCTGCATTGTTGAGCTCAGCTATAATCTCAGGCCTTGCATAGTCTGCTACTATGGTCACTGTCTTTTCAACGTTGAAGCTTTGCATCTTGTCTATGAGCATTGGTGTAGTCAGGTAGCTTTCATAGATGACAGGCTCAATGTAGATGTCATTGTCACACCAATAGACTCGCATGAGTGCAGTGGGGTGATTGTATCCAAAGTCTAACCCATACACATAGTTAACAAACCTAGCAGGCCTATGTGGTATGAATGACCAATTGCTGTAGATGTTACTCTTGCTGATTGCTTTCTCACCCAGTGCATAGATTTGATACAGTGCCTCATCCGTTCTCTTGAGGTCCTCAATCTGAGCCCTGATGCTTTGAGGTAAGAATGGGTTATCTTTGTACGTTGACTTAATCAGGATGCTTTCCTCAGTTGGTAGCTCATACAGCCATGAGGTACTCTCACTGGGATTGTAGTCAAAGATTAGCTTAGACTCAGTCCTCATGTTCAGCTGAGTGAAGTCATCAAAGTACAGCTCATTGGCTTCGTTACACCATGCTATATCTCTTTTACGGCCCCTTATCTTCTGCTCATCATCCACACTAAAGAACTCCACAATGGACCCATTAGGGAACGTGTAGATGTGCTCACTCTTATTGTGGTCCTCCACTGAGTAGATGTTGAGTTCCTTGAGTATCTCAATGAAGTCTCTGAGCACTGTAGCCCTCAAAGCAGGGAAGGTCTTTCTAATGATACTAACTACCTTATTGTTGTTCTGCAGGCAGTAGATGATAACTAACTGACATAGGCTGTAGGTCTTGGATGACCTTGACCCTCCCTCGTTAATTACAAACCTAATGCCCTGGTCATTGAGTGCCTCGTAGTTTTTCTCAAATATGACTGTGCTCTTTATTTCCATGTGCTATCTGATATGCATTCATTAGCATAGCCATCTGCCTGCCATCACTAGCTACTGCCCTCCTGTCTATCCTAACCTGTACCCCTTTCATCCTGTAGATGTAGTCCTCTACCACAGCACACATAAACTCAATCTGCATCCGGACGAACTATGGTTACCTGTATGCTCTCTATCTTATCTCCCTTGGTAGTAGTGTCAACTCTCTCGGTTAGGTTGTTGAGTCGTTGAGTGATGGATGCATTGTACTGTCCGGTCATACCTCCCTCTATCTGGTCCATACGGATTGCCTCCTCTATGCGTGAGCAGATTGTCGTATACGCTGAATATCTCCCCTCGTAGTTTGCGAAATAATCCTGAACACTCTGCCCTTTATCAGCAGCAAAAGTCCTGAAACCCACTTGAGTAAGTGGTCGTTCTAATGGTACTGCAGTAGCCTCACCTGTCTTAGTAGATAGTGAATAGCTATATCTAGGGTTTTCCTTACACCAACGTTTGTAGGCTTCAAATAGATCCCACATTGCTTCAGGTGTTTCTATGTGTTTTGGTCTCATATTAATTGTCCTATGTTGCCTAGTTGTTTAATGACATCGGCATTGTTATCATAATGCTTAGATATACCAAGCTGCAGTATTTTTTCCACCTTTGCCTTGTTGCTACCTGTTGCATAGATACGTGACTTTGGTATCCCAAGTTCCTGTGCCCTGGTTAACATTGGCTCAATGCTACCACGTGCTGAGATGATATAAACATCTGCACCTTTACTTATCCATTGCTTAGCTAACTCCATCCCTTTCTCAGTGGTTAAAGTCTCATCATAGTCAAAGGAAATCTTCTCAGGAGCAAAGGCTTTTCGATAAGCCCCTACAGGTCCATCATAGATAGATTTGCATACAGCATACCGTTGAGCCTCATCA
>Ga0209087_1001426_pt1 | contig 14033 bp, 19 predicted proteins | sample S_130805_EF_Meta_FD_187321 | JGI IMG/M metagenome (GOLD analysis project Ga0209087, IMG submission 187321) | Freshwater microbial communities from Lake Simoncouche, Canada to study carbon cycling - S_130805_EF_MetaG (SPAdes) (version 2) | ecosystem: Environmental > Aquatic > Freshwater > Lake ...
TTTTAAGCAAAAATAAAAAAAAAAAAGAAATATTGGTATATTTATATAAAAAAATAAAAAAATTATGGGAACATTAAGATTAACAGAAACAGATTTAAAAAGATTGGTTCATAGAGTTATTGTAGAACAAAAATTACCAAAAAGTATGGAATTTTCAATTTGGGACAATAGAAAGGTTATAACATACCAAAGCAAAGATGATATTACAATATCTGAAATATTAAAAATTGATTCCAAAATTAAAAAATTCATAAATTCATTACCAAAAGGTAAGCCAACTAGTGAATTAGCAGTAGAATCTGAAAATAGAACTTTGTCATTTTATATGCACTTTGAAACATCAATGTCAAAGAAAGAATTAGAAGATAAATACCTTAATTAAGTTCACTTAAACCAATATAATATTTTATATATAATTTAAAAAAATTAAATACTAACATATTTATATAATAAAATAAAAAAATTATGAAAAAAAAATTAATATTAAGTGAATCAGATTTAATTAGATTAATTCGCAAGGTTCTAAATGAACAAAACAAAATACAATATACAAGGGAAAATCCATTAATAATTCCTAGTGACCCATATGTTTATGCATATGAAACAGACCCTGTTAATAATTTATATTTTAAACTTAAAACTGAACAAAACCAATATAAGTGGGGTGTAGTTAATCCTACTAGTAAACAAAAAGCCTATTGTTCAATTTATTATAAATATGGGCACATATTAGAAATGCCAGAACAATTGGAAACTAGTTATTGTAGTAATCTAAATAGAGATTCTTATCAACAATATTCAGGCCCACACAATTAAATAAACCAATAAGGAACTTCTCTATTTTTCCAAGTGGCAAAACCTTTTTTTTCACCAATATAGTAGTTTCTATATGATTGCACAAAATCACCAACTTTATATTGATCTGGCATAGCCAAAGCAGGTGGAGTAAATCCAATATCTGGAATATTTGGCAAATTATTCAAACACCATTGAATCACATCAGTTGATTTGTGGTGTTTGTTGTATCTATATGTATATTCTTTTGATAATTCAAGCCCAAGTTCACATAAATATAAATAATTTGTTAAAGATGCCCTACACCAGATAGTACATGGGTGATTTTTATGTGCCAACTTATATGGAGGTTCATTATCACCACATAAATGGTTTGCTGAACATAGTAATTGTGCGGTTTCTAATATCATCTTAACAACATGTTTATCACAATGATATTGAGCGTTTATTTGGGGATTTTCATCCAATAAGAATATGTTCATGTTTTTTTTTGCAAAGATACAAAAATTTTGATTAGTTGGTAATATTTATAATAAAATCAAAAACTATGAATTCTTATTTTTTTAAAATAACAGATGAGGAAAAAACAAATATCCTAAATAAACATAAAGAGTTATATAATGGATATCTTTCAGTTCAAGCAAAAGTAAAACCAACAAGATTATCTACATATGATGATATTTCAGATAAAAAAGGATTTACATTAACAAATGCTGACTTGGTAAAAGAAAGCACAGGTGGAATGTGTTCTGAATGTGGCGGAAAAATGTATGAAGGTGAATGCTCTGAATGTGGCTCAATGAATGAGAATTTAGATGTAAAAGACATTGACACTGAAAACAAAATGGATTTTATTGAAATGAATCATAATATGGATGAAATGGATTATGATATGATTGAAATGGATGAAATGTATGATGATGAAGAACCCATTTATGAATTTGAATATGATGAATATGATGGTATGAACCCAATGACAGAATCATTTGTTAAAGAAGCAAAAAAGTTGATTTTATCTGAATCAAAAAAACCAGCAAAAAAGCTTAATGAAAATTATAGAAAAGATGCAGTTGTTAATGACAAATTAGCAGAAATCAAAAACTTTATGCATAGAATTGCAAAATATTAAAAAATGGAAATTAAAGAACTTACAGCATTTTTTGTTGATAAAGAAACAAACATACTTGATGTCACCTTTAGGTTGATTGATGATTCTGATGATATTATTAGACAAGATCAAATTGATTATGATTTGGCAGAAGAGTATGGCTATTCAATAGTTCCAAATCACCTATCAATCCCAGATGATGAGTTAATTGATACTGATATTGATGAGTTTGAAGATATTGATGTTGATAAAATAGAATTAATAAATTTCTTAACTGAATATTATACAGTTAATCCAAATTTATTACCAAAACCACAAAATTATTAATTATGAAATTTAAAAAAGAATTTAATGAACAAGAAGATACTCCGGCATCCAATGGAGGAACACCAGCATCAAAATGGGAATCAGGTGCAACAAGAGGAAAAGCCAACCCAATTGATAGCAAAACTAAATGGGAATCTGGTGCAACTAGGGGTAAAGCAAATCCAATTGACAGCAAAGCAAAATGGGAATCCGGTGCAACAAGGGGAAAAGCAAATCCCCTAAATTAAAATGGGCTATTTGGTAATTACAGAAAGTGAAAAATTTGACATTTTAAAGAAATATGGTCTTTTGGTGGAGCAAGATAGTTTTAGGTTTAATAGACCTGGGGATAAAAATTATGCACCCCCAACTGGACCATATGCACCACCTCCAACAAGGGAAGAATGGGATGAAGTTCTTAAAGCAACATATGAGCCAAACTTCAATATACCTTATATTGAAATGCGTGTAAGTGCAATGGATATAATCTCACTGCTTTCAAATTTTTTACCAAGTGGACCAGTAATCTCATTATTATTAGATGCTACTAGTATTGCATACTTTTATAGGAAAGATGATAAGTATGAAATGGGATTGAGAGTTATTTTTTTAGGATTACCATTTAAACAATTACCTATTGTGCAAAAATGGGGACAAAAAAAATTAATAAAATTATTTATATTGTTAAGTGATATTGGAAAAGATTATAAAATATTAGGCAAACTTACAATAGAAGAAATTAGGAATATTATTTACTTATTTAAGTTTTTTAAACAAAATAGAAATACAATAATACTTGCATTAAAAAAATCCAGATTATTTGCTATTGCGTTAACAAGATTAGTGGGAAAATTAAGCGCTTTAAGTGTAAAACAGATATTATCCTCATTACATAAATTATATAAAATAAACCCAAAACATGGTATTTTTGTAAAAGGGGGAAAATTATTATTAAATATCACAACAATGCTTGGTGAGGGGTTTATTTACATGAAAACTTGGGATGTTTTATGGAATAAGTTTGCACCAGAAAAATGGGTTGATGAAAAAATAATACTTGATACTAAAAAGAGAATGGATTTACAAAAAGAACTTTTAAGCACATTAACAAAAGTTTCTGAAAATGAAATTAATCAATATTATAATAATATAAAATCATAAAGATGAAAAATCAACTACTTGGAGAAATTAATAGAAATAGAAAATTAATGAGTATTCCTCTTTTGAATGAGGTAAGTATACCAATACCTGCTTTATTTATGAGGAGTAGTAAATTAAAAACCATATACAATAAGTTTTTAAAAACTAATGCAGATGTTAAAAGATGGTTAGATGAACCTACTACACAAAGTAATTATCCTAATGCAATAAATAATATTCATGCATATATTGATATAAACAACCCTTTAGATAAAGTAGTAAAATTTAATTTAGTTTGTGATTATTTAGGTGTAACTCCTACACAATTAAAAAATGCCCTTGGGGGTTTGATTAACCATACTAAACAAGGAACAGGACCAAAATTTAATGAAATTGGGGGAATTAATAGTCAATATGATAATGAAATTCAACAATATCTGGCTAACAAATTTAATAATTTAAATCAAGATCAAAGGAATGTTATTACTCATTATTTTAAAACTTGGGTGAAAGTTGGTGGTAGTTTTAATCAAAAATTTGATGTTGCTAGTATTGGTAAATTAGCAAGTGAAGTTGACTTCAATAATAAAAGTATTTTAAAAATTCTTTCATTATATAGGAAAATATTATTCACAGACATACGTAAAACAAGAGCAACATTAGATGCTGAAATATTAGACTTATATTATTCCTATATTGATGATTCAATCAAAGTTTTAACCGCATCACCTGACAGTATGGATGCTAATACTAAAATTTATGCTGGTAAGCTTAATGAAAAATTAACAACATATTACGCAAAATTTGGGCAACATACTTTTAGTGTATTATCTAATTTAATTAAAACTTATAAAGAAAGTATAGGAAATAGACCATCATATGGAGATTCCTCTAAAATTGATTTAGAAAAAATAGAAAATTTTGAAAAAATTATTACTAATTTGGAAATTAAAGGTGATAAATACACAGGAGCAAGATTTCTTTACTATCTTAGTGATAAAAATAATTGGTGGGATGTTGTAAAAGAACTAACATTTAGTCCTTTTAATAAGCCCGAAATTCAAGTAAAAATGAAACTTAAATTTGTGGAGACAATAGTTAGTTACTACAACAAAATAAGTAGTAATCCTATTGGTAAATTTATACTTTGGGGGCCAGCCACAAATTTTAATCTTTATATTTTAGCATTAAAACAATTTAAAAATTTGTTGCAAAATGAATCTCTTGAAACAATTTCAAGAACAGAAAAAGGTAAAATGCTAAAAGGTGTTATTTCTTCATGGCTTTTGTTTTGTTTCATTAATTTAATTAGAAGAGGTATATATTTACTAACCACACCCATCATAGGTGTTGGTGCTGCAGGAATTATTGGGTTACAAAAAATCATAGGGATAACATTTCCTTATTCCCAAGAAAGTATAAATAAAAGAGATTATAATAATGATTTAAGTGTTAGTGTTGGAGAGGCAATAAGATATGAAGTAGTCGCATATTTTAAAAAAGCAATAATTAAATTCTCTGCTGATGCTGGTTATACATTTACAGATGCTTTTTGGAATTTTGTACTACCCCCAGAAATAACAAATCCAGAACAAGGTCTAATTTTTACTGGCGCTAGAGATGCTATTGAATTTTTAGTAAATTTAGACCCAAATGAGAATGTAAATTATGCAACTTTTAGGGGAGCAATACTTGGTCAAATAAGTTCAAAGGCTATGCAAGGAATAAAATCAGGTGGTCAAGAGATAATTACTGGTGGTGGTTCAAGTATAACTGTAAACAATCCAACTTGGAGTTATGGTGAAAACATAGGTACTAAAAGACAGATTATTATTAATTTTGATTACAATAACACAGGAGAAATAAAAGTTGATAATAAAGTTGTCTTAAACATAAGAAATATTAGTAATAAACCTGTTTTTTTTGCTCCAAAAAATTTATCAATAAGGAGCATAGAACTAACTGATAATGATGGTAAAAAGCATATCTTAACAAAAAAATAAATATGGAACTACAAGAAAATATAAATAGAATTAAAAGTTTGATTAATGTTATTAGCGAACAAAATTCTCCTGATGAATTTGCTTCTTTGATAACTTCTGGCATAACTGACACTGGAGTATATGCACCATTCACTGAAAAACCTTATGTTGCAAGTGGTACTGATACTATTAGTATGAGTGAAAGACTATCCTCATCATATAAATTAAATGATAATTTAAGAAGACCTTGGGGTGATCCTTATATTTATTATAGGGATAAAGATGGTAAATACTATGCTTATAAATGTGGAAAAGAAGCTGAAGACAAAATAAAGCCTTGTCCTGCAATTAACAGACAAGATTGGAAAAATGCTGACCAATATAAGGAGGCAATTGAGCGTTTAGTTTTTACAAATAATAGTGGTGGAGGTAATACACCACCCCCAAGTCCAACACCAAGTCCAACACCAAATACATCTGGAAGTGATACTGATGGAATAAAGAATAATTTTAGAAATAGATTTTATGAAATATATGCTTATAATGTGAGTAAAAATTTAGGTTCAATAACTGAAGTTCAAAAATTTCCAGAATATAAACTAAAATTAGAGACAGTAGATATGAATGGGGGTAAAGAAGAAACGGTAGTTGATTTATTAAATACCTCAAATACTACTATTGATAATACTATTAATTATTTTACAGAGTATTACACAAACAACCCAAGAGTAATTAATTCAAACAAATACCAATTTAAAAAATATGTAAACCAAAATAATCCAGCAAATCAAATATGTGGATTATCAGAAATATTTAAACAATATAATAGTTATATTGGACATGAAGATGTGAAAAATAAAATTAAAAATAAAGGTTTAGTTATAGTTAAAGTATAAAAGAGAATCTTACAGATAGCATCTGTTGATTATAAATCGGATTTTAAAAAAAGAGGAGGTATTCAAATTTTTGGAAAAGGTTGGCATTTAGCCAACCTTTTCTTTTTTAACCTTTTTTGGAAACAATAATCTTGTCAATTATCCCATAAGCCAAAGATTCATTTGCATCCAACCACAAATCCCTGCTAGCATCATTTTTAACCACATCTGGGTTTTTATCACAATATTGACCCAACAAATTAAACAAAATATCATTTGTTTTTTGCCATTCTTTCATTGTGATTTCTGCATCTTGAATATTACCAACAGCACCCCCAGAACTTTGGTGTAGCATTGTTTTAGAGAATCGTAACATAGACCTTTTACCTTTTGTTCCAGCGCCAAGCAATATTGAACCCATTGATGCAGCCATTCCTGTATTCACTGTGGCCACATCACACTTAATATAGTCCATAACATCAACAATTGATAAACCTGCCTTCACAGAGCCGCCAGGGCTATCTATGTGCAGTGTAACATCAGATGAGTCAGATGAATCCAAAAACATAAGTTGTGCTTGAATTATGGTGGACATTCTATCTTCAACTGGTCCTGCAACCCATATCAATCTATCTCTCATTAATCTTGAGAAGATATCAATTTGTGTTGCCCTCATCTCCCTTTCTTCAAGGATATAAGGTGTCATAGATGCTGATACATTTTTTTCAAAATAATCCAAATGGGAAGATGGTTTGCCCAAGTGGTCAACATAATAAGATTTAAATTCATTTTTCATATTATCCTTTTTCAAAAATATAGTAAAAAATAAATTAATAGGCAAATGATGATTTATAATCTTCCCATATTTTTATGATGGATGAATCATTTGATAAGAATGATGGTGTTTTTGGCATAAACCTTAAAGGCATTTTGGCCTCATCTGGGGTTTTATCCCCCTTCTTTAGGTTACAAGGTAAGCAACAAGTTATTAGGTTATTCCAACTATTTTTACCCCCTCTTGATTTTGGTATTATATGATCTATTGTCAATTCCTTTTTTGAGCCACAATAAGCACATTCATTATTATCTCTTTTATATAATCTTTGTCTATTGACTCTAAAATTTTTCATTTTATGTGAAATATAATTAAGAAGCCTGATTATTAGTGGTTTTGCATAATTTGTTGTTTCTGTTCTTATAATATCCACATCATTTTTTATAATCTCTGCTTTCCCCTTAATCACTAATATAATTGCTCTTTTAAACGTTGTGATATTTAGGGGGGTGTAATCTGAATTTAGAACCAATATTGTTTCCATCTGTTTTTATTAAAAATATAGTAAAATAAAAAAAGGGTTGCAAGTATTTTGGCAACCCTTTTTAATTATGCGTTTATGACTTGAAGCCGTGTTTTCAATTTCATTATCCAATTTCCTCCAAAAAGACATAACATGTTTGATATTTTCATATTATTTATTGTTGTACTAATAAATATTTGTTTATAAAAAAGTGGTTATGAATTTGGATATAAAAAAAGATAATTTTAGTATATTTATATAAAAAATATTTTATGAAAAAAAAATTGCATATAACTGAAAGAAATTTTATTAATTTAATAAAGAAAATTGTTTTGGAGCAACAAACCCCAGAAGAACTTGCTGCTCAATATGGAAGAGATATAATGCCAAATTATGCAACACTAGTACAACCAGTCTCACAAACTAAAGCAGTTCCACAACAAATGTTAAAATATTGCCCTAATGGGTATTATCAAAAAGTAAATCAAGGTCCTTATTTTATGTGTTCACAAAGTGATAAAATTAAACCAATACAAAAAGAATTGAAACTAAATCCTGATGGGAAATTTGGAATAGACACTTTAAATGCTGTTTATAAAATGTTTGGAACAACATCATTAACAGATAATATTATAAATGATTTTAATTCAAGTGTGGGTGATTATAAAAATGTGTCTGATACCCTTGTTAGTCCATTAACCACTTTAAATACTAAAATAATTAAAATATCTAAGACTAATTATATTGTTAAAAAGATTTATGCTAATTATGAAAAAAAATGGGAAAATGGGGAATTTACAATTTATATTAATGTAGTGCAAAGCGGTTCTGCTGGGTCAAAGGAATCTAAGTTTGCAACAAATTGTTCATTATTAAATAATAACATAATCAAACCGGCTGGGACTGCTACTAAATATAGTTTTGATGAGTCTAGTGTTTCTAACACTATTAAAAATCATTTTTGTCAAATAAAATCTAATCAAGCATAATTATTTGACATTGTACAATAGTGAATTATATTTATTGTAAAAAAATATGGAACTTACAAAAGAACAACTAATTGAAAAAATAAATGCTGGGGAAAAAATGGTTGTTGATTTCTACTCCACAACTTGTGGACCTTGCAAAATGCTTAAACCTATATTTGAGCAATTGGCCAATAAATTGAAAGAGAATAATTCAGATGTTTCTTTATATACATTTAATGTGCAGAATGATGTAAATTATGCAGTTAATGAAGTTGGAGTTAGGGGTGTGCCAACCATAAAGAGTTATTTGAATTCAAAAGAAAATGAAACAATTGTTGGATTGCCAAGTTTAGTTGAATTAGAAGGATTGGTTAGTGGGTTGAATTAGTGAATTAATTTTTTTATTATTAACATCAAACAAAAACTAAAAAAATGACAGACAATAAAGCAATATTAATAGGTCATTATGGTGGAGACAAGACGCATTGTTTAGCTGCTTGGAGTTCAACATTCCTTGAATTAAATCTGGAAATGCCAAAACAAATAGAAGATAGGGTTGATGTAATTATCAATTACATTTTAGCAAATTCAAAAAGAATCAGAAACATTGCGCAGTTATTGGAATTTTTGGCATCAGAAGGACACACATCGCCTTTTAGATTTAGTACCTTACACTTTGTCACAACAACAGAAATAGCTACTCACATTCAATTTTTGAAGCATTCAGTGGCGTTGGGTGCAGAAAATGCAGAGTCAGCCAGATACAAAGAATTAAAAGAAGATAAATTCTACTTACCAAATGATTGGCTTGAATATGGTGAAAAAGGTGAATTTTGGCATAACGAATTAAAAGCACAAAGTGAGAAATTAAATAAAATGTATCATAATTGCTTAAATGATTTAATACAAGCTGGAATGCCAAAAGCAAGAGCAAAAGAATCCGCAAGATTTTTTAAGATGTACAATTCTCAATTGAATAGCAATAAGATAATGTCTTTTGATGGATTTATGCAAATATATAAGAAAAGAAATTTATTATCCCCCTCCCAAAAAGAAATTGGTGATGTTCTGGAACAAATGTTAAATGAAATAAAAACAATACCAGATAATCCGTTTAAGGATTCGTTAAAAGCATTTGGTGTATAAAAAAAGGGCTTGTAAAACAAATTACAAGCCCTTTTCTATTTTGGTAAGTTTAATTATTTACCTTTTTTTGCTGCAACTGGTGTTTCAACAGGAGTTACAACTGCTGGTATTTTTACAAAGAAAGACCATACAGCACCAATTATAGTTGATAATGCACCAACTATTTCAGTTACAAAAGTTTCGTCAACAAGACCTTTTGTAATTAGAAATCCACCAATGAATGTAAGTATGTGTCTAACAATACCTAAAATTTGTTCTTTATTCATTTTATTTTTTTTAATAAAAAATGTTTATATATAACAATATTGTTATATTTATAAATATATAATAAAATGTAAAAATTTATGAATAGTTTTAATTTATTTAGATTAGATGAGGCTAGGGCGGCTAGGGGACCAAAATATATTTCAGAAACTGAATTCCAATTTATATATGATTGTATCCATGGGAAATATAGTAGTATAACATCTGAGGAGGATAGAAACAAATTAGGAAGAAAAATAGTACAATACTTAGATATTGACACTGTTTTTAGTAAAGAACTTAATTATTATGGCAATTGTAAAGAAGCAGAAGCATATTTTGAAAAACTTAAAAAAGAAAATCCAGGCATAGAAAATTTAGTTAATGTTCAATTATTTTGTAGTGACAAAATACCAAAATTTATGAATGTTTATATTCAAAAAATATTTGAGAACGTTAAAGAAATGAAAAATGATTCCCTACGTAAAAAATTCATTTCAGTGCATTTAGATGTATTTATTGACTTTTTCACAAGTAGAGAAGATGTTAATATTGTATCTATAACACCAAAAGCTTTATTATATCAAGAGTTGGTTGAGATGTATTCTACTAAATATGATAAAGAAGGTAATACTTTAATTTCACTTGAGTTTGATAAAAAAAATTATATATTTGACATATTTAAAAAATATTTAGGTGTTAATCGTAAAGAACAAGAAAAAAGTCAAAGTTATATATATAAAAACTGCACAACATTAGATAGTAACATTAGAAAACTTCTATGTGCATTAACACATAGAAGGAATACATTAGAAGCACATAAATTTGAAAGAGGATTAGAGCATTCAAATCAATTTGTACCATACAAAGGTAATGTTAGTTATGAAATAAATACATTGAGTGATTTGAATGGTGCTCTATATATTGAAGCATTGGATGATGCAAATAGTGAGAATACAGTAAGAGAAACTGTGTATGTGGCTTATGCTAATACAATTAAAATAATATTAGCAAGTAAAGATGTTAAAGAGGTTTATAAAAATTGTTATGAAAAAAATAACATTTATAGTAATTGTTTAGGTTTAAATGGGGACATTATAGATAAAATTAAATTGATATTCACAAAATCTACTTTTTTAAAAATTGAAGAGCATAATAAAATGGCAAAAGGTGATGTAATGGTTGGTAATCCTATTCCATTATGCAGAGGAGATAGGAGTGATGTTTTAGTTAAAGGTGATATTTTAGAGTTGAAATATTTTACAATAGGTGATATTATAAGTAAAAAGAAAAACACACTTCATATTACAAGAATACTAGAACCAGATTTTGCAAAAATATATAAAATTATTAAAGAAAGTGGAATAATTAATGACTATGGTTCAGATTCCAAATTTTTTAAAAAATTTTTAGAAGAGATAATTGATATAATAATTGAGGCTACTGAAAAAATTGTTGCATCTGATCTTGACCAGATAAAAAGAACTTTTGATACAGTAAATGGTTTGATAATTGCTGGCCCAAAATATATAAAAAGAGAAAATTGGGAAATTTTCATAAATAAAGGTAAAACTGGGCAGCAAGGTAGGGGTGTGGCTATAAGTGTTAAATTACCAAATGGGTTTGAAGCAAAAGCAAGAGATTTGAAATACATTCAAAAGAGTAATTCATTTTGTTTTGCAAATTAATTATTCTTTTTTGAATTAAATACTTCTGCAAATTTTTCACTTGCAACAAAACCTAATCCAGCAATTGCTAACCAAACTAAACCCTCAAAGACATAATTAGTTATTGTGAAATTTGAGAATAAGTCCACAATAGATGCAAATATTATGGTCATTGCAGCAGAAATACCTATTGATCTTTTGCTCGATATTTCACCATTTGCAGTTAGTAATGATTTAAAGAATTTTTTCATACTATAAAATTTTACGTATTCTATTTATTTCATCTATAACATCTTCATTAATTTTTATTCCATCAAATATATAGGCTTCATTTGACATACTTGTACTACCTTTACCAAATTTACCATAACTATTACTTGACATATCTGTACTGCCTTTACCAAATTTACCATAACTATTACTTGACATATCTGTACTACCTTTACCAAGTTTGCCATAACTCTTACTTGACATATCTGTACTACCTTTACCAAAGCTGTCGTATTTATTACTTGACATATCTGTACCCCCCCATGTGAATTTATATGGTTTTTTTTCTTTTTCTTTTTCTTTTTCTTTTTCCCCCTCACCACGATTGCTAACTAATGCAACTCTAGTGCTAAGTCCTTTTGTAACAGTTACACTATAATGGTCATTATTTGATTTTATAGTTGCAATAATATCATTTTTTCTTGCACTTTGATTTTTGAGTTCAAAGTTACCAGAGCATACATGGATATAATGAGTAGTATTATCAAAATAGATTTCTGTTATATAACAATTACCCCTCTTACGGGTTTCACATTTATTGAATTCACATCTAAATTCAGATCCAATTGGTTGGTAGGTGTAGTTATCTGAAAAATCAGAATTTGATTTTTTTCTAAAAGAGGAAACCACTTTATCACCTATTTCTGTTAATGTACTTGGTTCAAATAACTCAGATTCTAAAAGTATTGGTATGTTTAATTTTTTATAATAGTTTTTAATGTTTTTAACATCATTTTTAACTGATTCAGGTATAGTTTCTTGGGCATTTGGGTTATACATTTGGTATGCAGCCTTTGACATATTAGTATTACCTTGTCCTAGCGTATAACCTTTTGATGATAATGATGTTCCTCCATTATTGCTTAAATTATATGAGTTATTTGATGTATTTCCTGTATATATTGCCGATTGACCTAACAAGTATGTTTCTGGGTCAACAAATTGAGTTCCAACAAGGACTTCAAAGTGTAAATGGGGACCAGTTGTTTCCCCCCTACCTGGGTCATTTTCATCACCTCCACTTAAACCAAGTAATTGACCAGCTTTAACATTTTGACCTTGCTTAACATTTAGTTTTTTTAAATGGCAATATCTTGTTGTTATATTATCTGCATGTGTTATTTCAATTAAACCACCACAATCTCCTTGGGTTATTTGACTATTTTTAATAATCCCATCAGCTGGGGATAATATTTCTGTACCAGATTGTACACCTAAATCAAGACCTTTATGTTGCCCATTTTTTCTAATTTCATTATATTTTGATGTTATTAAACTTGGGCTATAATTTTTAATAGGTGCAAAAAGTTTATTTTCAGAAATCATAATTTACATATTTTATATATATAAATACTATGACATTACTAAACTACTTTCATTGGTTTGGGTAATTCACATAATTTTTTATTATATTCATATGTTTCTGTGTTGGTTTTAAACTTTTTATATAAATCTAAATTATAATCTATAATGGTTTTATTATCCTCAATAACTTTTTTTAAGAAGGGGACATAATTTGGATCTTCTGCATAGATTCTATCTAGGTAGTCAAAATATTCATCTCTTGTTTTTTCTTTTCTTTTAAATAGGAATTCTTGAAATAACTTATAATCTTTAACACTACCCATCCAGCAATTGTATATTGAATATCCTTTATTTTCACCAATTGCAACTGTTGGTCTTCTTTCAGGGAATCTCATACCAAATAGATTATTATTCTCAATGAATATTTGGCTTGATAGATAACCACTTTCTAATATTGCTTGAGCCAAAACAATATCAGGATGTTTGATATCATTTTCAATTATCTCAAGATATAAGAATAATAGTTTGGCATCCTTATTCTTTAGAACTTTTTGACTGGTTATTTTTATTTCATTAATTTCATTTGTTTGAAATTTGGTATTACTTGTTATTTCTAACAAGTCAATAGTTGATACCACAACTAGTGCATATATTATTTTTTTCATAGTTTTATTGTTTTGCAAAGATAATAAAATGTAAGGTAAGATTTGACCCTACATTGGATGTATGTTTAATATAAATATAAATAATAGGTAACTTTTTGTTTAAAACAAATAGAAAGAGCCATAAAATATGGCCCTTCCTTGGTGGAGACGCAGGGAATTGAACCCTGGTCTTGCTCGTAATTTAGTAAAAAGACTACATGTTTATTCCATAGATTCTGTATGGACACATAAGACAGTTCATATTTTTCCATTTTTACTGCCAACT
>Ga0209087_1001433_pt1 | contig 14020 bp, 19 predicted proteins | sample S_130805_EF_Meta_FD_187321 | JGI IMG/M metagenome (GOLD analysis project Ga0209087, IMG submission 187321) | Freshwater microbial communities from Lake Simoncouche, Canada to study carbon cycling - S_130805_EF_MetaG (SPAdes) (version 2) | ecosystem: Environmental > Aquatic > Freshwater > Lake ...
AAATCCGTTAGAAGAATCACCACAACCTCCAATCGAGGAACCTCCTGCCGAGGAACCACCTGCTGAAGAGCCTACACCACCAGCAGAAGAACCTCCTGCAGAAGAACCACCTGCTGAAGAACCTCCTGCAGAAGAACCTCCAGCAGAAGAACCTCCTGCTGAAGAACCTCCAGCCGAGGAACCTCCTGCACCAACAACTGTCGAAGAAGTAAAGGCTGTTGTTGACGACCTTCTTTCTGATGGAAAAATTTCTATGGCGGATGCTGAAGAGATTATTGATGCTTTAAATTCTGACGGTGAAATTTCTAAAGAAGAAGTTAACTCTTTATCTGATGCACTTGCTGCAGACGGCAAGTTAACTACTGCAGAAAAGGAACTTGTTGCTGACGCACTCATTGCGTCTGTTGCAGCAGGAGAAACCCTTACATCAGAACAAATTCAAGAGGCTGGTATTGCATACGGAGACCTACCTGCCGAAACTCCAGTAGATGTTAGAACTGACGAAAACGGTAATGCTGTCATAATTACTGCAGAAGTTGCAGAAGCATTAGTGTTACTTGAAAATCCCGCAGAACTACTTGGTGAAATCTTTTCGGACCCAGGACAAGTTCTATTAGCCCTTGGAAGTATCGGGGCAGATATGTCTCCCGAAGAACGTAAAGAAGCAACCGACATGGTTGTTGCAACAGTTGTTGCTGCAGGTGCTGCTATGAATGCAGTAGGTGCTGCAGCAGGTGCTGCTGGTGGTTCATCCACTGGTGGTTCTGGTGGAGGCGGTAGTTCTGGTGGCGGAGGTCCATCAGGTGAGAGTAAAGGCGTTAGGAGACGTAAGCCGTGAAAGAAAAAACAATGTACGTTTTAGCAGCAGGAGTAATGATTGCAATTCTTTTTGCAATTGTTGGAGATTACGTTGTTGCAGCAATTGAGACTCAGACTACAGGTGAGCCTGTAGAGGTTTCTTCTGATGTTATGACTTTAGTACAAACTGCCCTCGGAGGTATCATCGGTATCCTCGGTGGTTACTTTGGAGCAAAAGGCTCTAAAAAGGATGACGAATGATGAAACTACTGAAAGATATGATTGACCAACTTTGGACACTTCTAGGCATGTTTATTGCTTGGGTTGTTCTAGATGGTTCAGCAAAAACAATCGTAGGTTACGCAATTATTGGAACTTTGATTGCTTGGGCCATCACTTATCCACTTAGAAACCGAGAAGACGACTAAACTATTGGCGTGTCAATTCGGACACGTTAAGGAGATGTAAATGAATAAAGCAATGATTGAGTCCTACGTACGCAATCTTATTGGTCAAGTAATTGGCGCAGTAATGATTGTTGCACAGACAAGCAACATCGCAAGCCCACTTGACTTTGGTCAATCAGAATGGCTGCTTGTTGCTAACGCACTATGGGCTTCACTGGTACCTGTAGCACTTCGTTATGCAAATAAGAAGGACCCAGCATTTGGTCTTATTGCAGAAAAAGCAGCAACCGAAGTATCAAAGAAAATTACAACCGCTTCTAAAAAAGCAGTTAAGAAAAAGTAAGTAACTAGGTAAAGGTATACAAGATGAGCACTCTCGAAACTGTCGGTTTAATTCTCGGCATCTTAGGAGGAGGAAGTGCTCTCTTGTATCCCTTAATTAAAAAGATTAATAACCTCTTTAAAACATGGGGTCGATTTATCAATGATTGGGAAGGCGAAGAGGCCGAACCAGGACGAGATGCTGTTCCAGGGGTAATGGCTCGTCTTAATAAACTTGATGGGGAATTGACTCACAATGGCGGAAAGTCTGTAAAAGACGTTGTGGTTCGTCTTGAGAAACGTCAGGACAAACTGGAAAAGAAACTAGAAGAGGCTGAAATTACCCGTAGTCAAAATCAGATTGTTTTATTAGAAGCAATTAAACAGATTAGCCCCACAAAGAAAGATTTTTAGGAGAAACTGTAGCCATGACTATGAACCAGATTCCTATGGGTCCTCCACCAGGTGGAATGCCTAACATTGTAAAGCCGATTGCAGATGGCATTGACAACATGTTTAAAGGTGCCCAGGACCGTCGTAGAGACATGGCGTATCTTGCTGCTAACCACGCATTGACAAGTGTTCGTAACGAACGTCAACACGGTTATAACAAAGACCTTCAAGGAATGAAACAACGACACGAATCTGGAATGCAACGTCGTGACCTTGCTGTTCGTCAAGCAATGCAAACTGAAAAATTAACAACAGGTTCTCGTGATGCAGCAGCACAACGCCGTCACGATATGCGTACACTTCGTACAGGACATGCACAAGGTATGGAACGCTTAACTGCTGAACAAAACCATGAATTAAATACTTCTGCATTATCTAGTGCAAATACCGTTGCAGAGTTAAGAGCAAAAACTCGTGCAGTAAACTCTATTGGTAAAAGAGGAAGAGTAAGTGAATTTAAAGTCGGGGATATTCAAGCAAAGTTCAATCCCTACACAGAAGCAGCACCTGCACAGAGTCAATCTCCAGCACCTTCTGCTCCTGAAGCACCACAAGCAACTGCTGCGTCAACAGCCCCAGCACAAACTGCAGGTGCTTTTATTCCTAAAGTAATTCAAGGTCCTGGTGGAAAAATCATGAAGAACCCCGACCATCCAGATAACAAAGGTATGGCTCCAGCACCAGTTGCTAAAAAGGCTGCTGCTAAAAAAGCAACACCTCGTCCCCGTAAGAAAAAATAATTATGGCAAAATCAGCAGCGTGGCAACGTAAAGAAGGTAAGAACCCAAAAGGTGGTCTTAACGAAAAGGGGCGTAAAGCCTACGAACGTGAAAACCCTGGTTCAAATTTAAAGCCACCTGTCTCCAGAGAAAGAGCAGCACGTTCTCCAAAAGACGCATCACGTCGTAAATCATTCTGTGCACGTATGGGCGGAATGCCAGGACCAATGGAAAGAAACGGAAAACCAACTAGAAAAGCACTAGCATTACGCAAGTGGGATTGTTAAGGAGAAAACTATGAAATGCGTTAATTGTGAAAACACGGCTCAATACACCTATGCACCAAGTCCAGCATCTACACTTCAGTATTGCAATGTTTGCTTGCCTTCATTTTTAAGAGACCGTCAAATTGCAGGTCTTTTAGATGTACTTGATTCTTCTAAAGCAGAGGTTAGAGATGCAACTTTAATACTTTCTGGAGTTAAAGAGTCAGATGTTCCTGTAGAAGAGCCAGAGGCTCCTGTTAAGAAAGCAAAAAAAGTTTCTGACGTTCAGCCAGATGCCTGATGAAAGTTGTAAGAAAATTTGCAGTACAGGGACACCCCGTTCCTGAAAGTGCTCATTCACCTGTAGGGCCATTTCCACCTGAAGTTCTCGCTGGACCAAAGGTTGAATACGGTAACGACCATTCGGACTCCTTACATGAAGCATTCGATACCGTTCGTCTTTTTAGATGTCGCGACTGTGACGATGTGTTATACAGAGAGCAATTAAACAACCACACATGTGAGGAAATATAAATGGCAACAAACAACGCAGGTGCTCAATTAGACACCGCAGGAGAAATCGCAATTGATTTTGCATGGGGCAATATGGCTCCACAACCAAACGATTCTCGTACAACCCGCTTAGACCTATCACTTGGCGACCACATCAACCTAGAATCAGGTTGGGGTGGGTTCCCACAATTTACAGCAAACACAACAGGTTCTGACGTAGCAGGTTCAACCAACTACGTTGCAGTAACTAATGTGCTTGGCTTTACAACAGCAAATGCAGCAGACGTATTGGCAGACAATGGTCTTACAGTAACAACTGCTTCAGCAGCAACAAACACTGCTACACAACCAACTCGTATTAACGTCACCACAACTTCTGCAGCAACTGTAACTGTTGCTGGTGGAACAAGCACTTGGGCAGTAGGTACTAAGGTAACTATCACTGCAGGTACAGGTATCCCAACAGCACTTGTTGGTACATGGTCTGTAACTGGTGGCTCAGGAACCACACTTATCATCGCTGGTTCAGGATGGACTGTTGCAGACTCAGGTGCAATCACACCTGGTACACAACTAAAGGGTGCTGCTGGAACAATCAAGTCTCAGTCAATCGCAGGTGGTGCAGCAACAACCGCACCAGGTGCAGCAATTACAATTACACCTTGGGCAGCGTAGTCTTAATCTAAGGGGTTAATTAAATGGCTGTAGCAAGAAATGCTGGTAGCGGTGGTCGTCAGACCCAACCAATGCCCTCTGCATCAGAATTGATGAGCAATCTCGACCCTACAGCAGGTATGTACGGAATTTCTAACAAAGAAGTTCAAGGCATGGGGAGTCTCCTGGATTCAAGAGTTAATGTTCTTAACTCTTTACCAGGAGCACTCCCTATTGCACCTGGCTCAGAATACTTTGATGCCATGGCTATTTATCATGATGACTATGAAGATGTAGAAGATGATTTATCTGAAGGCCTTCAAGATTATGAAAAGGCTGGAAATTATTACGACCCTTATGATTTATCTAAGGGACCTGCTGGAACAAACTTTGCTGATGACCCTCGTGATTACTCCGATGGACCAGCACCATTAAGCATTATTCCAACCTCAACAATGAATTACAAAAGACCTCGCACAGTTGCTGCTGGTTATGATAGAAAACGAGAAGTTTTAACCGTAGTGTTTCGTGACGGTACTTTTTATAACTACCATGATGTTAAGCCAAGCCTATGGTCTTCCTTTAAGGCTGCTTATTCCAAGGGTCGTTTTATACTTCGTTACTTAAATAGCCACCCACACGGCCTTGCAGATATGGGCAGCGTTCCTACTTATGCTCGTGAAACCCTGTATCGTATTGCTCGTACTAACCAAATCTTTTTTGAGTATGACAACCGTGCTACTAAAACTGGTGGCAAGGTAGGTCGTGACAAACAAAAGCAAGGGTTAATACCCATGTCAAAAGCAAACAAACAAAAAACAACAGCATTAAAATCCAGCAAAGGCAACAAAAAGAAACGGTAAACAATGCCAAAGGTCTACGACATCGGAACACAGCATTTTGTACAAATCATTCGTCAACCTTTGATTTGGAATAAAAAAATACAGACAAAGGGTTGGACCCAAGAAATCACTGCTCCATACCGTTTTGGAGAACCTCTTATGGTCAGACTCCCTTTTAAATACATTTTAGTTGTAGGCAAATGGCAGGGGTCTAAAAACGAAGAAGATGCACTAAACTCGGCTTTAAAACGGAGGGATGTAACTTATGAGGATTTTACGGAAAAAGCAGGATGGACACCAGCCCCAGACGAAGATACAGAAGCGTATCTCTAACTTACCTACTCCTGAGTTAGTCAGTTGGGCAGAAAACGCTTTATATATTATTGGCAAAGAAATAACAGGATGGCAAAGGTCATCTAATAAAGAGTTATTAATGGATTCAGAATTAGGAGCAGAAGCCTTACTAGAAATTATTAAGGAACTGAAACGTCGATGACTTTTACCGCTATACTTATCTCGTCTTCACTTCTCTCCCTTGAAGAACGCGGGGTGGCCCACTTCGGTGGGCTTCTCTGTTTAAGGACTTAAATGACTATAGATTTTGATGATGAAAAGTTTGAGGAAATTAACCCCGAACTTTACGCAAGTGACGATGAAGAACAACAACCTAATGAAATTGAAGATGATTTAGACGAACTCTCTCAACAGTTTGTTGAAAAACTTATAGATAAAATCATGGACTTTCTTGTCGTTCTTGTTGGTCACGATTTACACCCGTATCAAAAACCATTAGCACGTCGTGTAATTGAGTCTGTAATTATTAATGATGGTGAAGAGATAACTGCACTAGCAGCACGTCAGTCAGGTAAATCTGAAACTGTTGCAGACACTGTAGCAACTTTGATGATTTTATTACCTCGTCTTGCTAAGTTGTATCCTGACTTGCTTGGTAAGTTTAAAGATGGATTGTGGGTTGGTTTGTTTGCACCAACTGAAGGACAGGCTGAAACATTATTTGGTCGTACAGTAACGCGACTTACCTCTGAACGTGCATTAGAAATTCTTGGTGACCCTGAAATTGATGACTCTGCTGCACGTATTGGTGGAGTTACCAGAATGATTAAACTTAAAAAATCTGGTTCAACAATCACAATGATGACTGCTAACCCTCGTGCAAAGATTGAATCTAAGTCGTTTCATTTGATTGTTATTGACGAGTGTCAAGAAGCAGATGACTTTGTAGTATCTAAATCTATTAGTCCAATGCTTGCTTACTACGCAGGAACTATGGTTAAAACAGGCACACCAACAACTAGTAAGAACAACTTTTATCGAGCCATTCAGTTAAACAAACGTCGTCAAACAACACGTGCAGCAAGACAAAATCATTTTCAATGGGATTACAAAGAAGTATCTAAGTTCAATGAAAACTACCAAAAGTTTATTAAGAAAGAAATGCTACGTATTGGTGAGGACTCAGATGAGTTCCAAATGTCGTATTGTTGCAAATGGTTACTTGAGCGAGGAATGTTTGTTACCTCTGGAGTAATGGATGATTTAGGAGACACTTCTCAAGAACTAGTGAAGGTATGGCATCAAACCCCAGTTGTGGTTGGCATTGACCCTGCTCGTAAATTAGACTCAACAGTAATTACGGTTGTGTGGGTTGATTGGGATAGACCAGACGAGTTTGGGTACTTTGAACATCGTGTTTTAAATTGGTTAGAAATTCAAGGCGATGATTGGGAAGAACAGTATTACCAAATTGTTGCTTTTCTTTCTAACTATGATGTCTTGGCTGTTGGTGTTGACGCTAATGGAGTTGGAGATGCTGTAGCCCAACGTTTGCGATTGTTATTGCCAAGAGCAGAGGTTGCTTCTATAACATCTAGCCCTACAGAACAATCACAACGATTTAAACATTTACAAGCACTCATCCAAAGAAAAATGCTTGGATATCCTGCTCATGCAAAAACACGTCGTTTAAGAACCTGGAAGCGTTTTTATCAACAAATGGTAGATGCGGAAGTTCAGTACAAAGGCCCTAATTTTATGGTGGCTGCCCCTGATGAGTCCTATGCCCATGACGACTACGTAGACTCTTTGGCTATTGCCTGTTCTCTTACAAAAGACCTAGTTATGCCAGAGGTTGTCCTTACAAGCAGCCCTTTTTACAGTAAAAATTAGTAGTGAGTTAATCGGGTTTTATTTTAAAAAATCCGTCAAACTCATACCTGGAATAGGCCATTCCGATTTATTAACCTTATAAGGAGTCATAATGACACTAGCACCAAATCCTATGTTCCCAGAAAAGGGAACAAACGTTTATGAAATGAAGGAATCAGGAAACGCAACACGTCGTGGTCCACTTCGTTTTGAAGAAGGTATCGCAACAGATACAGATGTACCAAATGATTTTGAAAAGGGCATTGCATCAGGTTCAGCAGTTGCTCCAGGTCGTCCAAACCGCAACGCACCTGTATGGCAGAAGTCAGCACAGGAGACCATGGCAGAACGTGCACACGTTGGTTCTGCAGCATGGGTAGAAGCACCAACATTTTTGTCTGAGTTTTCACACGGTTCATACACCGATTACGCAGAGCAGATTGTTGAAGTTGTTGCTCGTTCAGGTGGACGCACACAGCGTCAATCTGCAACAGTTGTAAACGACTAATTAAGTTATAACCCCTTGAACCCCCTAGGATTGTCCTAGGGGGAACAAGCATTCTGTAAAGGATTCACGTGGCTCAGAAACCTGCAAATGAAAAATTATGGGCGATGGTAATTGCTCAAGCAAAGGCAAAGTACTCAACGTACCCAAACCCTGCTGCAAGTCACTGGGTGCACGAAAGATACGTTCAATCAGGTGGAAAGTTTATTGATAGTAACGACCCAGTTGTGCAACGACAAAAATTACAGGAAAAACAATTTAATAAGACACGTAAAGAAAAAACAGAAAACACAAAAAAACCTGTTAAAAAATCCAAAGACAAGCGTAAGAAGTAGTAGGGTAAATACATGAGTTTCGTAGATTTCTCGCCTCCTAGTTATAGGGCTGCGTCATCTGACTTAACCATCTCTATTTCACCTCTTGGTCTTGTAGAACTTGCTGATGAAGAGTTTGAAGTTCATGGCCCTCGACTAAATCGTTACTCACTTAACTGGGCAATGTATCTTGGACATCATTGGGGTTATCGCCGTGAACAAGGCGAAGCACAAATTGCAGTTAACTATTACAGAGCATTTAATGATTATCTAGCACGATTCACATTTGGTAAGGGGATTCACTTCCGTTCCCCCAAAGCAACGGAAGCAATTGTTCCCGACCGTCTACAACGTGTTTGGGAAGTTGATAACGATAAAATGCGTGTGCTGCTTGAAATGGCACAACAAGGTGGAATTACTGGTGACTGTTTTGTAAAGGTTGCTTACGAAGAAGCGTGGACTGATTCAATTGGAAGATTACATTCAGGTCGTGTTCGTATTTTGCCTATGAACTCTGCTTTTGCTTTTCCTGAGTTTCATCCACATGATAGAAACCGCTTACTTAGATTTAAACAGAAGTATCGTTTTTGGGGAACTTCTTTAGAAGGTACACGTCAAGTATTTACATACACAGAGATTCTTACTGACGACATCATTGAAGAGTACATTAATGACGAACTCATTGACTCTCGTCCTAATCCACTAGGTGTTATCCCAGTTGTGCATATTGCAAACGTTCCTGTTGCTGGTTCTCCTTGGGGTCTTGCAGATTGTCACGACATCATTACTATCAATCGTTCTTACAACGAAATCTCTACAGACGTAGCAGACATCATTAACTATCACGCTTCTCCTGTGACAGTCATTGTTGGTGCTAAAGCATCTAACTTAGAAAAAGGTGCAAAGAAAGTTTGGGGAGGTTTACCTAAAGATGCTCAAGTGTTTAACCTTGAAGGCGGAGCCTCTGGTATTGATGGTGCACTTAAATACCTAGAACTACTAAAGCGTTCTATGCACGAAATGATGAACATTCCAGAAACTGCATTGGGACAAGTACAGCCCATCTCAAATACATCTGGTGTCGCTCTTTCTATTCAATTCCAACCGTTAATGAACCGTTACTCACAAAAAGTGGCTCAATACGGTATCGGGATAGAAAAAATTAATGAACTAATTCTTTTAAACCTAGCGGTCAAAGAACCAGAAACTTTTGTATACAACCCAGATGAAGACGGCCCTATTAAGCCAGAACAACTTGTTAAGTTAGATATTAATGACCCTTTGACTTATCAGAACCATGTTCAGTTCCCATCACCACTGCCTCTAGATAAACTGATTGTTCTTAACGAAATCCAAACTAAACTTGGCATGGGACTTGAGTCTAAAGAAGGTGCATTAAGGACTTTAGGAGAAGAGTTCCCAGAAGAGAAGTTACAAGAGATTCGTTCAGAACTTCGTGATGACGCTTTGTCTGATGGAGCAATGACTTTATTAAAGACACAGATTCAGAAAGAAATCCAAGACCTAACAGGAATGATTCCAGGTCCTGGTGGAGAAGGTGCTGTACCTCTACAGCCAACCGTACTTGGAGATGGGGATGTATTAGGAGACCAGGTTGATGGTGCTCCAACTCCAGAAAACATTGAAAACCCTGCAAATCAAGAGGGTGCAATGGCTGCAAACATGCAGGAATCAGAACTACGCAATCGTTTAGTAACAGAGGCTTACGGAACCAAAATTCCGCAAAGAAGAGCGGTTGATAGAGATAACTAGAATTTCAGATTAAATATCTGATTTAGCCAGACAAACACTTTAAAAACGTGTGAAATTGGCTTTTAAAAGCGGGACACGCAGGGAAACCTGTATTCGGACAATGATAAAGGAAACGGAATAGTGAATCACTATGGAAAACACTGAAGTAGAAGTTGATGTAGCAACTCCAACTGTTGCTGCTCCCATCATGGAATCTGTAAGTTTAGAGGAGACTGTGCCTAATACTCTTGGTTTTACACAAGACGACATTGTTCGTGCTCGTGAACAAGAGAAGGCAAAGTTATATCCACAACTTGAAAAGTTGAAAGACGAACTTGCAAACCTGAAGAAGGAGCGTGATGACCGTGCAGCGGAAGAAGACCGTTCTCGTCAACAGGCTGTTCTAGAGGAACAGAAAAAATTGGAAGATGAGATGGATGTTCGTTCTCTCTTGGAAAAGAAAGAAAAAGAATTTCAATCTCAACTAGAAGCAGAACGTCTTGAAAGAGAACGTGCATTTGCACTACTTGAACAAGAACGAAATTTTCAGGAACTAAATAATTACCGTCAACAACGCCTTGAACAGGAACGAGATAACATCATTCCTGAACTCATTGATTTGATTGAAGGAAACAATAGCGATGAAATTGAACAGAGCATCGCTAATCTGAAAGACAAGTCTGTTCGTATTCTCGACTCTGCAGCACAGGCTATGACCAGTGCACGTAGAGAAATGGCAGGAGCACGTATTACCGCTCCAGCATCAGGACCTCTCGATAACGACTCGGAACAACGTTCGTACTCACCCGAAGCAATTCGGGATATGTCATTGGCGGATTATGCGAAGCAAAGAGCCAAATTACTTGGCGAAGCAGCAGGTAATCGTGGGCGAGGACTGTTCGGGTAATTTAATTAACCTAACAACAACAACTATAGAAAGGTTGTGGCAATAGATGCCATCAGCGATTACAGGCTCCAGCCAGTTGGCTGCAGCACCTACCGCATACAGCGGTACTAATACAACGCTTAACAATGCAATTCAAACTATCTGGTCAAAGGAAATCCTTTTCCAGGCAATGCCAATTCTTCGTTTCGAACAATTCGCAGTTAAGAAGACTGAACTTGGTGTAGCACCAGGTCTTCGTGTGAACTTCCTTCGTTACAAGAACTTTGCTGTAGACCCATCACCACTTACAGAAGGTGTACGTCTTACAACAAACGCTCTTACAGCAGAGCAGATTGCAATTACAGTTGCAGAGCACGGCTACGCAGTAGCAGTTTCTGAACTACTTCTTAACGCATCATTTGATGACGTTATGGCTTCTGCTTCACGTCTTCTAGGTCGCCACATGGCACAGTACCTAGATGTACAGGCTCGCAACACACTAGGTGCTGCAACATCTGCAGTATTTGGTTATGACCGCTCAGGTCTATCATCATCAACAACCTTCAACACATACGCTGAAGGAACTGTTGGAACAGCAATTTCAGACCTAGATGGAAACCACAAGTTGACACCTGGTTCTATCAAGGATGCAGCATTAACACTTGCATCAAAGAACATCCCTCGCCTTGGTGAGACATACGTTCAGTTCATCCACCCTAAGCAGTCACGTGACATTCGTTCGAACCCAGAGTTCATCGAAGTTACAAAGTACGCTGCTCCAGGAAACTTCATGCTTGGTGAAATCGGTCGTCTATACGACGTAGTGTTCATTGAGACAACACAGATTAAGAAGTTGGCTGCATCAGGAACATTCACAAACACAGGCGATATCGGTGCACCTTCATCTCAGGTGAGCGTTCCTGTAAAGGCTAACACAGCCCCAGGTTCAGGTGGAAACCCAGAGTCTGCTGATTACACAGCAGAAAAGGGTTACCTATCATCTGCAACAGGTAACAGTGCTGATGTTTACGAATCAATCATGATTGGTGACAACGCATTTGGTCACGCTATCTCTCTTCCAGTTGAACTACGTGATGGTGGAGTTCTTGACTTCGGTCGTGAACACGCTCTTGCATGGTACGCAATTTGGGGTCTTGGCGTAATCACAGACCAGGCAATTTGCAAGGTCTACACAAACTAGTAGTACCTGTAAAGGGGCCTCATACCCCTTCTTTGAGGCCCCTTTACATTTTTAAACTTTAACCCAAATACAAGGAGAATAAACATCGTGGCAAACACACCAACTAGTCCTTTAGACGCAACAGGCGTTGCAAAGGAAAAAGCACAAAAGGCTAATGCGGAAGAACTCCGTAAGCGTAAAGAAGAAATTTCAATCGCTAACCAGTTAGAAACAGAGTCTTTGGAGCGAGATGTATTCGACCCAAAGAAACCAGACCAACCACTTGTTCTAGATGAAATACAAGAAGTAGGCGTATCACTTTCAAACGATAAAGTAATTATTCGTACAATTACTGATATTGAAGAAATGACCTACGGAGTAGGAAACGTGTACTCCTTTAAAGCAGGAGTTAAGTACTCAGTACCTCGTGAACTTGCTGCTTACTTGGAAACTCTAGGTTACATTTGGCGACCAAACTAAGTCGTCAATAAGTCGGTTCGTCCCTCTGGTTTCCGCCCTCCTCCCAGAGGGACGTACCCCTTTTGTGCGTACTAAATTCATTTAGTTTGCGAGTATTAGCACAAAGACTTTTAGCATGGAGGATAAGTGACCACAGTAGCCAATCTAACCGATTTAGTTCGGTCAGAACTTGGTGACATATCTAAGTCCTTCGTCATGCAATTTGTGGCTGATGGAACTACAAACAGATTTACCCTTCATTACGCTCCTGTAAATGCAGACACTCTGTATGTAAGTTTTGATGGAGTAGATGTATCATCTGCTTGTTCTATAGAAGAAGCAACAGGAGTTTTAGTTAGCAACACCGTGCCACTTGATGGTGTTCAAATCCTTGTGGCTGGAGATTATTTCCGCTATTTCACAACACCAGAGATTCAAAAATTTGTTGATGCTGCTTTTTTACAGCACTCAAATAACCGCACTGATTCACTAGGTAGAGTACAAACAATTACTAACCTACCTCCAGTTGAGGTTTACCCAGTAGCCATTTTAGCGACAACACACGCTCTTTATACACTTGCTACTGATGCTTCATTTGATATTAATATTTCGGCTCCTGATGGAGTCATGATTCCTCGTGCAGAGCGTTACCGTCAGTTAATGGACATGCTCAATGCACGTAAAGAGCAATACCGTGAACTCTGTGTATTACTTGGTATTGGTATGTTTGGTATTGAAGTATTTACTCTTCGACGTATCTCTAAAACAACAAATCACTACATACCCGCATATCGACCACAGGAGGTTGACGATTACTCATATCCAGAACGAATTGAACTCCAACGACCAACTTACGGAGACAAACCATCAGAGCACCCTTATGACTCTGTGGAACTTACCGCTTATCAGGATGTGGCTTTCACCTACTCCTTACCGTATACGGGTGACCTCACAACTAAGGGCGTTATTGCAAACATCAGATGGAAAGCGGGAGTAGAACAAAGCCATCTTCCATTTACAGTTTCGGTCACATCAACGTCTTCTACCAGTCATACTATTACTTTAAATTTAACACAGGACCAGACAAAAAGACTTGCACAGCGTATGTATTGGGATGTTCAGTTTGTTTATGACTCTGATGGTCACATTGAAACATACAAGGCTGGCAAACTATTTACAGTGCGTGAGGTGACTACATAATGGCTATTAATCCAAACAGCCCTAAGTATCCTGAAATTGACCCCTCACTTCTTCCTGGCGTTTCAGGACAAAGAGGACCTACAGGTTCTACTGGTCCCACAGGACCAACTGGCTATACAGGTCCAGCAGGTAGTGCTTCTGCTACTGGAGCAACAGGTCCTACTGGAGCAACAGGTTCAACAGGTTCAACAGGTTCAACTGGACCAACAGGTCCTCGCGGTTTTTCAGGTCCACAAGGCCCAACTGGTGCTACTGGTGCTGATGGTATTGGTTACACAGGTCCAACAGGTTGGACAGGACCAACAGGATATACAGGTCCATCAGTAACGGGAGCAACAGGACCGACAGGTCCGACTGGTGCTGCAGGTTTTCTTGGAGGTACTGGTCCTACAGGTGCAACAGGTCCGACAGGACAAGTTGGTGCTCAAGGTCAAGTAGGTCCAACTGGTCCTACTGGTTATACAGGTCCAACTGGTCCGCAAGGTGTAACAGGTCCGACAGGCTATACAGGACCAACTGGATATACAGGACCACAAGGTGTAACTGGACCAACTGGTTATACAGGACCTGCTTCAACAGTTACAG